>OJFM01000104.1_pt1 | contig 12029 bp, 3 predicted proteins | sample 1594211 | NCBI WGS metagenome assembly OJFM01 (sample SAMN05416783, study PRJEB24817) | seawater metagenome | isolation source: Sea water | place: Canada:Atlantic | collected 2013-11
ATACGAGATGGTACCTGTGACTGGAGTTCAGACGTGTGCTCTTCCGATCTGTCAGTCTGCTGTTTTCAGGCGGGACGGTCGGCATCGACAGTCTTGTCTTCACCGGATCGAGCGGCGTTTACGACACTGGCGGAACGGCCAGCCCGGGCGGCAATATCGATGGCGGTGCATTTTTGCTGCGGATCGACGGGGCAGCGGCGGATCTGGGTGACGTGCAGATCTACAAGGAAGTGTTTGCCGGTGGCGGCTCTTCCGACATGGGAGGGTCCGTAGGCGGCACTGGCGGACTTGCGACAGGCGGGGCGCTGACTGTCGACCTGGTCAGCGGCAGCCTTGCCGCAAGCGATCTGTATCTGGTGAGCGTGGGGGTCGGTCTTGCTGGCGAGGATGCGACCGGCGGCGCAGCGGGTGACGGCGCCAGCGCAATCGGCGGAAATATCACCCTCAATGCCAGCGAGATCGCGAGCCTTTCTTCCATTTACGCCGAAACGACAGGCACCGGAGGACAAGGCGGTACGGGCGATTTCGGTGGCAATGCCGGACTGGGCACGGCCGGGTCGATCGATCTGAACCTGGGGGGCAGCTTTGCTTCTCTCACCACGATCGAGGCGTTTGCGCCTGGCTTTGGCGGCACTGGCGGCTCCGGAACGGTCGCAGCCGGTTCAGGTGGCCTGGGGCGGGGCGGAAAAGCTTCCCTGAACGTGTCGGGTGGAAGTGCTGCGCTGACCGCAATCGCCCTCCTGACCCTCGATACGGACGGTCAGGGAGGCGATGGAGGCGATGCCACGGGACCGGGCGTTGGCGGCATCGGCGGCGCTGGCATCGGTGGCGTTGCCGAGATTACCACGAACGGTGCGGAAACGGCGTTTTTATTCGATCCGGACGCGATGGTCGTGTCGGCCAATGGTCGCGGTGGTCAGGGCGGCGCCGGCGGCAGCGATTTTATGGGCGGAACTGCCGGTGCGGGAGGCAACGGCGGCGATGGAGCAGGCGGCACGGTCCAGTTCGTCGCCAATAGCGGAACGACGCTTACGATTTTGCCCGCAGGAGAAGGCGTGGCGCTCCTTGGTGCGAACGGCATCGCCGGTTCGGGCGGCATGGGCGGCGATATCGACATGTTCGCCAGCGGCAGTGCGGGCGCGGGCGGTGACGGTGGTATCGGCAGCGGCGGTACGGCGCGGCTCCTGGCAATCGGTGGCACTATCCGTTCCGATGACATCCGGCTCGTATCCGAAGGTCTCGGCGGCAACGGCGGGGCCGGGGGATCCGACGGCGAAGTGCCCGTAGGTGCGACCGGCAATGGCGGCGACGGAATTGGCGGAACCGACATACTTGAAGTTCGCGACGGCAGCCCCGGCGTGCTCGACCTGGGCGCTGTCAGCCTGCAGCCCTCTGGCTCCGCCGGAATTGGATCGGCGGCAGGCAATTCGATCGCGGGGAGGGTCGAGATTACCGACGCCTCGACCGAACCGGGCGGCTTTATCACGATTTCCTCGCTCGATGTCGATGTGACCGGCGATGTCGCGCTTCCGACCAGCGGCTTCTATGTGACCGGCGGTAGTGGTCCGGTAAATGTGACAAATTCCGTCGACGTTCTGGCTACAGGCAACATAGTCCTGACATTCGACGGCGATGGCCAGTTGCTGGTCGGCGGCGATACTTCGCTCGATACCGCTGGCGATATTCTGCTTGCACATACGAACAATTCACTGCCGACGAATTCGCTCGACACGAATGGCAGCTTCAGTGCGACGGCCGGTGGCAATTTCGTCGCGAGCCCGGGTACGATCGTACAGTCGGGCGGGTCGTTGACGGTCAGCGCGCTGGACGTCGCATTCGATCTTCTCGAGAATTTGAATGGCGACCTGGCCGTCATTGCGCTGACCGGCAACATCGTGGGCGGCGATGTGACTGGTGCACAAGCCGTCATTATCGACAGTGCGAACCTTGTTGATCTCGGCAGCCTTGTCGCAGCCGGAAATGCAAGTGTTTCGGGAACGGCTATCGTCCTCGAAGGTGCAGACGTTACTGGCTCGCTCGATATCGTGGCGTCGTCGGGTACGATCGATCTGGGATCGATAAATTCCGAAGATGCCCTGTTCGTTTCCGCGCCGGCAGACATCGGCTTCACAAGCCTGACCGCGCGTGACATTTTCGTTGGTACGGCGGGGGCAATTGCGGGCGGTTCGGCATCGGCAGACATCGTCCTCGATACCGGTACGGTCCGCAATGTGACGCTGAGTGCAGGCGGGGCCATCGGGGTGGGCGATGTCTCGGCGGTCGAATCGATTTCGATTTCCGGCGCCTCGCTTCTTAGCGACACGCTGACCTCGGGAACCGGCGCTCCGGGCAGTGTGCAGGTGTCCGTTGACGGGGTGGCAAATATCGGCGGCGCTTTCTCGCTTGCCGGTCCGTTCGGGGTAAACATCGATGCAGGAGAAATCGCCCTGATCGACGGCTCGGCAAGCGGCAATTCCTCGTTCATTTCCACTGCCAATGGAATCTCCATCGACGCATTCGACGGCGAAGGTACAGTCCTGATCGATTCCGGCATGAACATCGATTTCGGCACTATTACTGGAGCAGCAGTTTCCCTGGACGCACTTGCGGGAATATCCGGCACGATTGTGGCCGCGGATGTCAACCTGCCCGCCGCTTTCGACCGCGACGTGCAAATAATTTCAGACGGCACAGTGTCCATCGGCACGATCATGGCTGTCGACAATGTGATGGTGGTCGGCGGTTCCGTGGCGACTTCGTCCGTCTCCAGCGGTGGCGACATCGATATTGTCGCCACGAATGCGGCTAGTCTGGGTATTTTGGACAGCGGCGAGGCGACCTTTGTCGATGCCGGGAGTATCGTTCTGGCGGGTGCGAGTTCGGGCGGATTCCTCTCGCTCTCGTCGCAACAGGCGGCGGTCGGCGATATTACGTCGGGTGGCGGATTCGACGCGGACGTTTCGGGCGCTTTCACCTTCGGCACTATCGCCACCACCGCCGGCAGCCTCGACATTTCCGCTAGCGATGTAAGCGGAATCTCGGCGATCAATGCCACGCCATTCAGCAACGGTAGCGGCAACGATGTGGCGATTGTCTCGAACGGCGATCTGATCCTTTCCGACATCGCGCAGGCCAACAACGGCGGTGTCTTCCTTACCGCTCCAGGCGACGTTTCGGCGGCTACGATCGATGCAGTCAGTCAGGTCTTGGTCAGCGGCGGCGGGCTGGTTGATATCGGTACGCTCAACACGTCCGGTGCAGGCTCCGTCACATTACTCGAAGGCGCCTCGGTGGCTCTCGACAATGGCTCTCTTGCCGGAAATCTTGAGCTCAACGCGACGGGTGGCGATGTCCTCGGTACGGGCACGATCGAGGTCGGCGGGGCCATCGATATCGATGCAACGGGCGATGTCGGCTTCGGCTCGCTGACCGCGCAGGGCGGCAGCTTTACCGTCGGTGCGGGCGGCGACGTGAACTTTGCCGCGGCTAACAGCTTTGACATGCTGGCAATCGATGCCGGTGGCGCTATCCTGGGCGGAGAGTTCGATGTCACCAACGGGCTGACGCTGGACGGGGCAACGATTGCCATCGGATCGGCCAGTGCAGGCTCTCTCGGCTTCACCAGCGATGGCGATATCCTGTTCGATCAGCTTTCGTCGCCCAGCGCCATCACCCTGACCGCGTCAAATGGAACCATCGGCGCGAACAATGGCGCAGGCAATATCGACAGCGGTGGCAATGTCGGCCTTTCGGCAATGACCATCGCCCTGGGAAATGTGGCGGCCTCCGGCCCGGGTGCCGGGATCAACCTGTTTGCCAGCGGCGCGACCGGCGATATCGCAGCGGGCACGCTTTCGACGAACAATGGCGATATTCTGGTTTCGGCAGCGCGTGATATTACGCTGGGTGCGGTGCAGACGGGCACCGGCACGCCGACAGCGGGCTCGATCGCCCTGCTCGCCGGGCGCGACCTGACCGTAGGCGGCTTGCTGAACGCGGGTGAGGACGTGGCGATCCGCACGGTCGGCAGCGCTACACTGGCAGACGTTCGGGCGGGCGATGACGTGATTGTCACCGCAGACGGAGCGATTATCCTCGGCTCTGCAAACACGAGCGGTCTGGGTATCGACCTGTTCGCGCTGAATTTCGACGCTGGTACGGCAGGACAATCCGGCTCCATCGCGTTCGCCGCCGAAACCGTGCCGGGCGCCAGTATCCTGCTTTCGGGCACCGACATTACCGCAGCGGGCACGCTCAATGCCGCCGACGCGATTACCGTCGATGCCAGCGCGACCCCGGACATCGGCAATGTCGTCAGCGGTGGGGCTGCTGTCATCACCGGGCAGTCTGTTGCTCTCGACAGTGGGACCGTGGGTGGTGACATGTCACTGATCGCGACGACAGGCTCTGTCGACGTCACTGGAACATTGAGTATCGGCGGGTCGATTGTCCTCGACGCGGTGGCCGATGTGAATTTCGGATCGCTGTCCTCGCAGGGCGGCAGCTTCACTGTCGATGCCGGCGGCGACGTAATTTTTGCTGTGGCTAACAGTTCTGACATGCTGGCGATCGATGCTGGCGGCGCTATCCTCGGGGGCGACCTCGATGTGACAAATTTGCTGACGCTCGATGCAGCTACCATTGCCATCGGATCGGCGAGCGCCAGCTCCCTCGCAGCGACCAGTGGCGGAAGCATTCTGTTCGACCAGCTCACTTCGCCGGGTGGAATCTCGCTTACGGCAGCGAATGGACTGATCGGCGCCGCCAGCGGTCCGGGCCAGATCGTTAGCGGCGGAGATGTGACCTTGCTGGCGCAGGGCGTGGACCTCGCCGACATTGGCGCTACGGGTGTTATCGAAATCGACGCCACAGCGTTCGGCATCGATCTGGGAACCCTGCTCGCAGATGGCAGCATCCTGCTCGATGCGGCAGGCGACATCACGGTTTTCCATGCAGAGGCAGGACAGGACCTCCGCGCCAATGCAGGCGGCCTGTTCGCCACCGGAGCGAACTCGATCATTACCGGCGGCGATATCGAAATTACTGCGATCGGTCCGGCAACGCTTGGCAATTCGGTTGCGGGTGGCCTGGTCAGCGTGACGGCGGGACAGATCGATTTCAACACCCTGACCGCGGGCGGCACGCTCACCTTGCTGACCCAAGCCAATCCACAGGTCGTGGCTTCGGGCGATATCACCGGCCTGGACGTGATCGCCGGTCCCGGCGCGAGCAGCGTATCCGCGTTAGGCTCCATCTCCATAAGCGGAACGTCGACCTTCGGCGGCAGCATCGCGATGCTGGCTGGCGGTAATATCACGCTCGGGACATTGGCCGCAGCGACGACTTTTGCGGCGCAGGCGGGCAATGATGCCTTCGTCGATATGCTGGATGCGGGAACCGGTCTGACAATCGACGCCGGCGGCGATGCCCATGTCGGTGACAGCGCGAGCGACGAGGGCGATGTAACCGTTGACGCTGGAGGCAACATTACCGGAATTTCCGCATCGAACCTCGCGGGACCGGCCAGCACGGCCAGCAACGACGTGTCGCTTACGGCGGGCACCGATATCATGCTGACAGGCAACAATGTCGCCGGCGGCAATTACACGGTGGAAGCCGGTGGCGATGTCGCGCTCACCGCCGTCACGATCGGCGGGCCTGATGGGCTGATCGACATCACCGCCGCAGGCGATGCCGCCATCGGCACGCTTGATGGAGGGGGCGGTGCCGCCATCGCTGCCGGCGCCGTGGCGCTCGACAGCACGGATCTGTCCGGCCCACTGACGGTCCTTGCAGGCTCTGGCGGACTCGTCGGGCTGGACGTCTACTCAGCGGCAAGTGCGACCATCGATTCTGTCGGTGCAATAGCGATCGGACGGATCGTGACCGATTCAGGGGTTGCAATCGTTTCGGAAGCCGATGTGTCTTTCGCGGAAATTCGGACGGGCGGCGGCTTGCTGTCGGTGGACGCTGCGGGCGACATTACTGGCAGCTCGGTCTTTAATGACGACCAGTTCGACATTGGCGGCGGCACCGATGACAGTGTCCTGCTGGTGGCGGGCGGAAACGTCTCGCTCGATGGATCGACTGCGTTACTGAATGCGAATAGCGGTGCTGCCGACAATTTCACCGTGAACGCTGCGGGTAATGTGGTGATCGACCGGGTCGTGGCGGGCGGCGACCTGACGGTCGTTGCAGGCGGCCTTCCCGATATCGGCTCCTTGACCAGCGGCGGGACAACCAGCGTCTCCGGCACCAGTGTAATACTGGCCGATGCCAGTGTCGGCGGCGACCTGCTGCTGGATGCGACGGCGGGCGGTATCGATGCCACCGGTATCTCAAGCGTTGTCGGCGCAATCGCGCTCAACGCCACTGGCGATGTCGCCTTTGCCGATCTGCAAGCGCAGGGTGGCGATTTCACCGTCACGTCAGGCGGGATGCTGACCTTCGGCGACGCCCTGGCCGATGGCTCGGTAGCCTTCATCGGGACGTCGATAGACGGCCAGTCGATTGATGCCGGATCGAACATCGTCCTGACCTCCATCGTGGGCGATATCGCGGTGGCAGAGCTGCAATCGGGTTTTGGCACTACGATCGAGAGCGCAGCCGCGATTGCCTTCGACACTCTGAGCGCCTTCGGCCCCGTGAACTTGACCGGAAGCTCCATCACCGGCGCGGATTTGCAGGCCACCGGCCTGGACGTCATCGCATCGGGGCAATTCGCGGTCGATATGGTTTCGGCAACCGGCTTCGAAACAGGCTTTGCAGACATAACCGCCGACGAAGGCATCCTGATCGACACGCTGTTTGCGAGAGGTGGGGCGCAGCTTACGGCCAGCTCGGGTACTATTGTGGTCAGCACCGATGTCTTCGTGCCTGGCACGATTGTCGCGTTGGGCGAAGAGATTACCCTGCGCGCTGCCGGGAGCGTGACGGTCGATGCCACGGCAACTGCGGGCCATATCGATATAGAAGCGGGCAGCGATCTTGCGATTGTTGCGGCATCCGCAAGCGGCGACGCGATACTCTCGGCGGGGGACACACTGTCCGTTGTCGGCAACGACCGGGGAGTGGAAACCGACGGTTCTGCCATCCTCGCAGCGGGTGGCGACCTCGTGCTGAACGGACCCGTGATTGCGGGCGCCACGCTGGCGCTGACCGCAGACGGGCTTGCCGACTTATCGGCCAGCGCGGTCGGGCAGTCGATACAGCTTGCTGCCGCCGACCTCGCGATTGGCCCCAACGGGCGGCTGGGCACCAGCGATGTGACGCAAGCGATTGCCATTTCAGGCCTTGGCGATGTTATCGTCGGCGGCGATGGCAATGATGAAAACGAAACTTTCACGCTCGACAATGACGAGATGACGCGCGTGCATTCAGGCGGTGACCTTTCGATCGCAACCGGGGAAGGGACATTGTTTGTCGATGACCTGACCGTGACGGCCGGCGAGGGCCTTTCACCGACCGATGGCAATTTCGGCCAGAACGGAGTCTTTAGCCTTGCAGGCGAGCTGGGAATCGAAGTGCTCGGGGCCTTGACCGCGCAGAACGCCACGGCCGAAACGGGATTTGTCTTCACCACAGCAGAGACGCTGTTCATCGATGCCGAAACGGGCCTTGTCCAGATCGTCGACGCCGACGAGAACTACTCGGGAGCGCTCAGCTTCACCGCGCGCGATGTCTACGCGATGACGCGCGATGCGCTGGCTGATATTGAAGGCCTGAGCATCGCCGAAGTGGACACACGGCTGGCGGAAAATGACGGTATAGACAATGCCGATGGCCTGGTCCGCGCCGGATCGCTAAGCGTGCAACTTCGCTCCAGCAGCTTCTTTGTGCAGAACACCGGTATCGGCACCGAACTCGAAGAACGCCGTGGCATTACCGTGGACTCGCTCTCGATCGCTCCTGTAGATGCCGGCGTTGCGGTAGACATCGTGGTCAATGGGATAGTCGCGGGCCGTACAGGCGTGGATGCGATCGGCGCAACGCAGATCGAAGGGGATTTCGATCCGGCATCGACCATCAACGGCTGCCTGATTGCCGATCCAGCAGGATGCGTGGCGGTCGAGCCTTTGGTTACATTCGACTTCGCTATCCAGGGCCTGATCGAGGAACTGATCGCTCGCGAAGACGAGATTCCCGCAACTTTCAGCGAAGGAATTGAAAGCGTGTTGATCGAAATCCGCGACCCGGAGGACTACGGCGAAGCGCCTTTGATCGATGACCCGGTGACCGGTGCGGGCAACGAGGATTTGTGGATCGCGGAAGCCGCCGAATGATATGACGATGCGGAGACCGAGGTTCGCAACGCATCAATATTAGTGCGGCGTGTGCAGGGCAGGCAGATTATTGCGACTTCCGCCATGACTCCACCGAAAGCCTCTGTTAGGACTGCGATGTAGGGCACGACAATGTCCGCGGTCGCATGCATCTCTAGGGGAGGCCTTTCAGGGGGAAGGCCCACGGCAGGGGGAATTGTGTCAAATGGCCGACGGCGATAAGCAGAAAGCGTCCGATCTATTCATTAAGTGTCTTGAGGAAGAGGGCTGCGAATACATTTTCGGCGTTCCAGGTGAGGAGAACCTCGACTTTCTCGACTCCCTCTCGCGCTCGGACAAGATCAAGCTGGTCCTGACGCGTCACGAACAGGGTGCAGGCTTCATGGCTGCCACCTATGGTCGCCATACTGGCAAGACCGGCGTGTGCCTCGCGACGCTGGGACCGGGCGCGACCAATTTCGTGACCGCCGCCGCCTATGCGCAGCTTGGCGGAATGCCGATGATGATGATCACCGGTCAAAAGCCGATCAAGAAGTCGAAGCAGGGTCGCTTCCAGATCCTTGACGTGGTCGCAATGATGGGGCCGATCACCAAATATGCGCACCAGCTTGCCGCTGGCGACAATATTCCCAGCCGTGTGCGCGAGGCCTATCGCCTGGCCGAAGAGGAAAAACCCGGCGCGGTGCACCTCGAATTTCCCGAGGACATTGCCGAAGAGCAGACAGATGCGCAGCCGATCTCGCGATCCATCGCCCGGCGACCCTCGGCCGAACCCAAGGCAGTGCGGCAGGCGGTCCAGCTTATCGAGAAGGCCAAGGCGCCTGTTCTGGTGATTGGCGCCGGCGCAAACCGCAAGATGACCGGGCGCATGCTCGAACAATTCGTCGAGAAGACAGGTATCCCGTTCCTGACCACGCAAATGGGCAAGGGAGTGATCGACGAGCGGCACCCTAAATTCCTGGGCTGTGCGGCGCTGTCGGCAGGCGATTTCGTCCATCGCGCGGTGGAAGATTCGGACTGCATAATCAACGTCGGCCATGACGTAATCGAAAAGCCGCCCTTCTTCATGAAGGCGGGCGGCCCCACGGTGATCCATATATCGACCAAGACGGCGGAAGTGGACCCGGTCTACTTTCCGCAGGTCGAGGTGATCGGCGACATCGCCAACGCGATCTGGCAGATCAAGGACGACATCTCGCCCAACCGCTCGTGGAATTTCGACCACATGCTGGCCTATCACAAGGCGGAGCTGGATCACACGGGCAAGCTGGCGCAGGACGCGCGGTTCCCGATCTTCCCGCCGCATCTGGTGCAGCAGGTGCGCGACGCCATGCCGCGCGACGGCATCATCTGCCTCGACAATGGTGTTTACAAAATCTGGTTCGCGCGCGGCTACACCGCTTACCTGCCCAACACGGTGCTGCTGGACAACGCGCTCGCCACTATGGGGGCGGGCCTGCCGTCGGCAATGATGAGCGCGATGCTTTACCCCGAACGCCGGGTGATGGCGATCTGCGGTGACGGCGGGTTCATGATGAACGATCAGGAAATGGAGACCGCGGTTCGCCTTGGCCTCAACCTGACAGTTTTGATCTTGAACGACAGCTCCTATGGCATGATCCGCTGGAAGCAGGCGAACATGGGCTTCGAGGACTGGGGCCTGACTTATGGCAATCCCGATTTTGTCAAGTTCGCCGACAGTTTCGGCGCGAATGGCTATCGCATCGAGAGCAGCGACCACCTGCGCGAGACACTGGCTCACTGCAATTCGACACTGGGCGTCCACCTGATCGATTGTCCGGTCGATTATTCGGAGAACGACCAGATCCTCAATACCGACATCAAGCAGCTGTCGAAGGAATTGTAGAATCGACCATCCCCTCCCGGCAGCGGGAGGGGTTCGGGGTGGGCGCGTCCACGCGATACGCCCACCATGCCAGGCCCACCCCCGGCCCCTTCCGCACGCGGGAGGGGGGAGAGAAAAATGGTAACCCTGAAAGACACCTATCCGCTCTACCTCAACAACAAGGCCGCGCAGCCAAACACCGATCTGGAAGTGCGCGACAAGTTCACCGGCGAGGTGGCCTTTCGCACCGCGCTGGCGACCCCCGATATCATCGAGGAAGCAATCGCCGGGTCGGTCCGCGCGGCGGAGCCGATGGCGCGACTGGCGTCCTATGAAAAGCAGGACGTCCTCAACCATTGCGTGAAACGTTTTCGGGAGAGGTTCGACGAGCTTGCCTACTCGCTCTGCGTAGAGGCGGGCAAACCGATCAAGGATGCCGAAGGCGAAGTTACCCGGCTGATCGACACGTTCCGCATCGGTGCCGAAGAAGCCGTGCGCAATTATGGCGAAGTGCAGCCGCTCGATATTTCGGAGCGGGCAAAGGGTTACATGGGAATGTGGAAGCGCGTGCCGATCGGGCCGTGCAGTTTCATCAGCCCGTTTAATTTTCCGCTAAACCTTGCCGCGCACAAGATCGCGCCTGCCATCGCAATGGGCTGTCCTTTCGTGATGAAGCCCGCCAGCCTGACGCCGCTGGGGGCGATCATCATGGGGGAAGTGCTGGCCGAATGCGATGTGTTGCCCGAAGGCGCATTCTCGATCCTGCCCGCCAGCCGCGACGGGGCAGACCTGTTCACCACGGACGAGCGCCTGAAACTGCTCAGCTTCACCGGTTCACCCGGTGTCGGATGGGACCTGAAAGCCAAATCGGGAAAGAAGAAGGTCGTTCTGGAGCTGGGTGGCAACGCTGCGGTCATCGTCGACAAGGATGCCGATCTCGATCACGCGCTGGAACGGATCATCTTCGGCGCGTTCTACCAGAGCGGGCAGAGCTGCATCGGCGTGCAGAGGATTATCATCCACGCGGATATCTACGACAAATTCAGGGATATGCTGGTCGCCAGGACCAAGACGCTGGTGGCTGGTGATCCCAAGGACCGCAACACCTTCATCGGCCCGATGATTTCGGTCAAGGAAGCTACCCGGTTAAAGGGCTGGATCGATGATGCGGTAGCATCGGGCGCCACGCTGCTGTGCGGCGGCAAGCTGGACGGCGCGATGCTGGAGGCAACGCTGCTCGAAGGGGTGGGCCGCGATTGCGACGCCAGCCGCGAGGAAGCGTTCGGACCTTTGGCGAACCTGTCGAAATTCACCGACTGGGACGAGGCGCTCGAGCAGGTCAACGATTCCAAGTTCGGTTTGCAGGCGGGTATCTTTACCAGCAATATCCATCAGGTTCTGGACGCCTGGGATGTGCTCGATGTGGGCGGCGTGGTCGTCAACGATGTCTCCAGCTACCGCGTGGACAACATGCCATATGGTGGTGTGAAGGATTCAGGACTGGGCCGTGAAGGCATCCGTTTTGCAATGGAAGACATGAGCGAAATCAGGAACCTGGTTATCCGCAGAGTGTAGCTCCCGGAGGAGGGGCGTCACCCCTCCTCCAGCAGCAGCAGGTCGCAGCGAACACGCAGGCAGGGCGGGTCGAGCCTGTGATCGACCTCGATCACGGCAGCATCCGCGACCAATTGACCCGGAATGCCGAACTCGTGCTCGGGCAGAAAGGCGATGAAGCACTCGCCCGCCTCGATCCCTTCCGCCCCTTCGAAAACCATGTCGATCCGATGTCTCGTGCCGGCAAAAGTAATGCTGGCCCAGTTCTTCTCGGTATGGCGCAGCAGCCTGCCTTTGCGCTGGGACAATTCGGCAAGTGCGTCGAGCAGCTTCTCCCCGGAAGGCGC
>OJFM01000107.1_pt1 | contig 12021 bp, 9 predicted proteins | sample 1594211 | NCBI WGS metagenome assembly OJFM01 (sample SAMN05416783, study PRJEB24817) | seawater metagenome | isolation source: Sea water | place: Canada:Atlantic | collected 2013-11
TGTGACTGGAGTTCAGACGTGTGCTCTTCCGATCTCACAACGAGACCACTATGTATTTACCTGTTATGTATTTACCTGTTCGACGACGGCTAAGGCTCGCACTACTCCCTCTTGCCCTGCTATTAACGCAGGTAGCGTTGGCTCAATCGACACCGACCGTTATTGGTACACGGGCGGCACTAACCACTTGGTCGGATCCCCTCGAAGCACTGGGGACGCTCAGTGCCGATGAAAGCGTGACGCTCTCCACCACCGTCACGGAAATTGTCGCCGACATCAATTTCCAGGATGGTGAGCAGGTGGAGGCGGGGCAACTGCTTATTCAACTGGAGGATGGAGAAGAGCAGGCACTGCTAAGAGCGTCACAGGCACTTCGCGAAGAGCGGCGTAACGCCTCGAACCGCGCCTCTCAATTGCAAGACCGCAATCTGGCTGCCCGCGCTGATGTAGAAGATAGCCAGTCCCGTTTACGCCAAGCAGAAGCCGATATCCAGGCCATTGAAGCCCAGTTAGAAAATTATCGGTTGCAGGCCCCCTTTAGCGGTCGCGTGGGGTTTCGTAATATCAGCGTTGGCGCACTGGTCACCCCTGGCATGGATTTGGTGACGCTCGACAAACTAGATGTCATGAAGCTGGATTTCAGCGTGCCTGAGGTGTTTTTGGGCCGGCTTTCGCCTGGGTTGATGCTGAATGCCACCACGGCGGCCTTCCCCAACGATATTTTCAGCGGCGAAATCGCCACCATCGGCACCCGAATCGACCCGGTGACTCGCAGCGTCAATGTGCGTGCCGAACTCGATAACGCCGATGGTCGCTTGCGCCCTGGGATGCTCATGGAGGTCATCGTCCAGCAGCGCGTCCGCGACACCATTGTGATCCCTGAAGCCGCCATTGAACCCAGCGGAGACCGCCATTTTGTCATGCTCATCGAACAGGGGGATACCCCACGCTTAGCTCGCCGTGAAGTGGTTATCGGCGAACGGCGCAATGGTGAAGTTGAAATCCTGGAAGGCCTAGCAGCCGACGATTTAATCGTCGTACACGGCTTACAGCTAGCGCGGGATGGCCAAGAAGCTCGGTTGATCGGTATCACCGATGATGAAAACGGTATTCGCGAGCTGCTGGAGGCTGACCGCTAATGCGCCTTTCGGATATCTCCGTTCAGCGGCCAGTGCTGGCGATGGTCATTGCAGCGCTGATTATTGCCTTTGGCCTGCTGGCACTTAATCGCTTGCCGCTGCAAGAGTACCCGACCATCGACCCGCCGGTGGTCACGATCGATACCCGCTACCCAGGCGCCTCGGCCAGCGTGGTCGAAACGCGCATTACACAAGTACTGGAAGACCGTATTGCGGGCGTGGAAGGGATCGAACTCATCACCTCGCAAAGCGAAGATGGCCGTTCCCAGATCGAGATCGAGTTCGGCATTGATATGGATATCAATGCCGCCGCCAATGATATTCGTGATCGAATCGCCGGTGCGCTGCGCAACCTGCCTGACGACGCTGACAATCCCGAGGTTACCAAAGCCGACAGCAGCGAAGAGATCGTGGTGTGGCTGAGCCTTTCCGGCGAAGACTACTCGATCACCGAACTCACTGATTATGCCAATCGTTTTCTCGTTGACAGCCTCTCCGTACAGCCGGGCGTGGCTCGAGTGCGCGTGGGCGGCGGCAGTGATTATGCCATGCGCGTTTGGCTGGATCGCAATGCCCTGGCGGCCCGCGGGCTTACCGTTGGCGATATCGAAGATGCCCTGCGGGCCGAAAACGTCGAACTACCCGCTGGCTCCATCGAATCCGTCGATCGACAGTTCATTGTTCGCCTGCCCCGCAGCTTTGCCAATGCCGATGACTTTCAGCGTCTTGCCGTCAACTCGCCTAATCAGAGCGAAAACGGCTACTTGGTACGCCTTGCTGACGTCGCCCGCGTAGAAGTCGGCGCCGTGGAGGATCGTTCAGTATTCCGCTCCAACGGTGTTCCCATGGTTGGCCTGGGCATGATCATGCAATCAACGGCCAACGTCATCGAGCTGTCGGAGGCCGTTCAAATAGAACTGGAGCGGCTGCAAGGCACGCTGCCGGAAGGCATGTCGTTGAGTTTGAACTACGACGCTTCGCTGTTCGTCTCCGGCGCTATCGAACAAGTCGTGATGACGCTGTTTATCGCCATGGGCTTGGTGGTGGTCGTGATCTTTATGTTTTTAGGCAACTTACGCACGACCTTGGTGCCAGCAGTTACCGTCCCCATCGCCGTCATTGGTGCTTTCACCGCCCTTGCTGCAATGAATTTCTCGATTAAGTTGTTAACCCTGCTGGCGTTAGTCCTGGCGATTGGGCTGATCGTGGATGATGCCATCGTGGTGCTTGAAAACATCAACCGGCGGATGCACGACTACGGTGAAACGCCCTTAGTGGCGGCCTTTCGGGGCACCCGGCAAATTGCTTTTGCCGTTATCGCCACCACGCTCGTCTTAGTGGCGGTATTTGTACCGCTGAGTATGTTGCAAGGTGATATTGGACGCCTGTTTTCTGAATTTGCATTGACGATGGCCGCGGCAGTCATCGTCTCCACGCTATTGGCGCTGACGCTCACGCCGATGATGGCGTCTAAGATTCTCAAACCTGGCATGCACGATAGTCGCATTGGCAAGGCCGTCCAGTGGTTGCTTAGCGGTACGCAACGCCGCTATCAAACTGCCCTTGAGTGGATGCTTAACATGCGCTGGCTGGTGGTCGCCCTGTTTGTACTGCTGATAGCGGCGACCGCTTGGCTAGCCACAGCGCTGCCCAATGAATACACGCCACAAGAGGACCGCGGCAACTTTATCGTATTGGTCAACGGCCCTGAAGGCGCCACCTTTGACTATATGATGGATTACATGGATGAAATCGAAGCGCGTATGACACCCCTGGTGGAAAGCGGCGAGCTAGAGCGGGTGGTGGTTCGTGCACCGCGCGGCTATGGCAATATCGAGAACTTCAACAGCGGCTTTATTATCGTCAACATGGCCGACTGGGGCAGCCGTCGTAGCGCCTGGGCAATCATGGCCGAAGTACGCCAGACCTTAAGCACCTTACCAGGCGTACAAGCGTTCCCCGTGATGCGCCAGGGCTTTGGGCAGCGTACGCAAAAACCGGTTCAGTTTGTACTCGGTGGCGGCACCTATGAGGAGCTTGCCCGCTGGCGAGATACCCTGATCGACCATGTGCGCGAGAACAACCCGCGTTTAATGGCCATCGAAAGCAACTACAACGAAACCCAGCCTCAATTACGGGTAGAGATCGACTACGAGCGCGCCGCGGCACTAGGCGTTACCGTCACTGAAATTGGCAGAACCCTGGAAGTGCTGCTGGGCGGGCGCAACGTGACTCGCTATGTGGATGAGGGCGAAGAGTACGACGTCATTCTGGAGGGCGACCGCGGTAGCCAAAATAGCCCACGCGCGCTGGACAATATCCAAGTACGCTCAGCGCGCTCCGGCGAACTGATCCCCTTAGCCAGTCTGGTCACCCTTTCCGACTTTGCTGGCGCCAGCACGTTAAACCGCTTTGATCGCATTCGCTCGATTACCATCGAAGCCAATCTGGCGGATGGCTACCCGCTCGGCGAAGCGCTGACGTATTTAGAGGAGAGTGCCGCTGAGCTACTCCCCGAAGAGGTGCAAACCAACGTGGCGGGCGCATCGCGTGACTTCCAACAAGCCAGCGGCGCTACCGCTTTCCTATTGATATTAGGCGCGTTGGTGGTTTTCCTGGTGCTCGCTGCGCAATTCGAAAGCTTGATTCATCCCTTTGTGATTATGCTCACGGTGCCACTCGCCATGAGCGGTGCCCTGCTTGCCCTGCTTTTGAGCGGGCAATCGCTCAATATTTATAGTCAGGTGGGGCTGGTGCTACTGATTGGCCTCGCGGCTAAAAACGGCATTCTGATTGTTGAATTTGCAAACCAACTACGCGACGAAGGAAAAGCGTTCCGTGAAGCGCTGATGGAAGCCTCGATCACACGCTTGAGGCCCATCTTGATGACCGCCGTGACGACCATGGCCGGCGCCATTCCGCTGATTATTTCCACTGGCCCGGGTGCCGAGTCACGCTTGGTGATTGGCACCGTGATTATGGCGGGGGTCGGTTCAGCGACGCTGTTTACGCTCTTTGTGGTTCCCGTTGCTTATGACCTGCTCGCCCGCCACACTGGCTCTCCAGGTGCCGTGAAGCGACAGTTGGAAGAAGAAATTGCCAACGCGCCATCCGAGTGATGTCATAGCGACTGAAGAGTGGCAATTTGGGTGGGGAGTGTCATTGCGAACGCAGTGACGCAATCTGGTTTTTAGAGGCCACCGCACGCTTGAGATTGCCGCGTCGCTGCGCTCCTCGCAATGACACTCTCAATAAAAAAAGGGTGCCCAATGGCACCCTTCGCAAAGCTGCTGGCGGTCATTCACACTCGCCGAGATGCTCGCCTTCGATCACGGTGTTCATGCTCAGCTCGCCCATGGGCGACTGCGTCAGGATATCGACGCTGCCTTCAATTTGCTCACCCATAAACCGCATTTCGCCATCGATAGTAGCTTCGCCACCCTCCGCACGGCACACCATGCTGTAGCTAAGACCGTCGGCGTTCAATTCCTGGTCGAGTAGCTCACAGCCTTCTTCTTCCTCGATGAAGCCGAACTCAGCTCCTTCAAGCTCTTCCTGGGTAATACACTGCCGCTCGGTTTCCGTTTGATCCGGAATTTCCATCTCACCGCTGACGCTGGTTTTGCTGACAAATTCCCACTCGCCAGCTTTCACATTGGGGGTTTCAGCCAACGCGACCATCGGAAAGGCCACCAGGGCCGCTACTGCCATGTTACGTAACATCATCGCTACTCTCACTGCGTTGCTTTAGGAACTTAGGGCCTGGATATCCTACCTGATTCAATCCCACGATGCCCTACCTGACGACCACCCTGCTACACTCACCCCCATGAAGCGCGTGATCAAGCGCTCACTATCTCAAAGGAAGCCAAGCATGCATGATGACGTCCTGATCAATTATGACTTCCATTGCCCCTACTGTGATTCACCGCTGACCTTTCTGATTGATACCTCTCAGGGCAGCCACGACACCTGGGAAGACTGCCACCAATGCTGCGCGCCTATCCAGTTACAAGTGGTCGTTTCGCCGATGACCGGCGAGCTCGATAGTGTCGTTGCCGGGCGTGATGATGATGTTCTATAGCGTGACTCACGCCTCTTGTAAGGCGGACTTTCGCTTGGTTTCGTTACGACGCATAAAAAACCATGCCAACAACGTTGCCAGCGACACCGTCAATATAATCAGCGTGGCGAGTGCATTGATTTTAGGCGACACCCCCATGCGCACGGATGAAAACACCACCATCGGCAGCGTATTGGCGCCAGGGCCTGACACGAAGCTGGCAATCACCAAATCATCGAGGGAGAGCGTAAACGCCAATAACCAGCCCGCCGCCAGGGCGGGGGTAATAATCGGCAGCGTAATCGAAAAGAAGGTTTTGACCGGTGGCGATCCCAAATCCATGGCTGCTTCTTCAATCGAGTGATCCACCTCACGCAGGCGCGCAGCCACTACTACCGCAACGTAAGCGCTGCAGAAGGTGGTATGGGCAATCCAAATGGTCGCCATGCCCCGGTCAGCGGGCCACCCGGTTATCTGCGCCATTTGCACAAACAGCAGCAGTAGCGATAGGCCGGTAATTACTTCAGGCATGACCAGCGGCGCTGTCACCATACTCGAAAGCGCCGTTTTGCCTCTGAAGCGTCCGTAGCGGGTCATTACGAAGGCAGCCACGGTGCCTAAACAAACCGCCATACTGGCAGCAAAGAAAGCGATTCGCAGGCTCGTCCATACCGCCGATAGAATCTGCTCGTCGCGAAACAGCTCGCCGTACCACTGGGTGGAGAAGCCAGCCCAGACCGTGACCAGCTTCGAAGCATTGAACGAATACACCACCAGTACCAACATGGGCAGGTACAGAAACAGCAGGCCCAACACCAGCATGACCGTTGAGAAGTTGAAACGCCGAAGGCTGCTCATGATTCTAGCTCCTTGGACTGATAGCGATGGAACCAGACAATCGGCACCAACAGCAGCAATAGCATCACCATGGCCAACGCCGACGCCACGGGCCAGTCTCGGTTCAGGAAGAACTCTTCCCACAAGACTTTGCCGATCATTAATGTGTCTGGGCCGCCCAGCAGCTCGGGGATAACGAACTCGCCAACTGCCGGGATAAACACCAGCATTGAGCCCGCCACAATTCCTCCCATCGAGAGCGGCAACGTGACCTTGATAAACGTATTGATCTTGCGTGAACCCAGATCAGCAGCCGCTTCCAATAACGAATTATCCATCCGGGTCAGGTGGGCATAGAGTGGCAGCACCATAAACGGCAAGTAGGCGTAAACGATCCCAATCGTGACCGCAAACTGGGTATTCATCATCCGCAGCGGTGAATCGATAAGGCCCAAGCCTATCAGCAGGTTATTAATGAGACCGCTGTTGCTGAGAATTCCCATCCAGGCATAGACACGAATCAAGAACGATGTCCACGATGGCAACATGACCAGCAGCAGTAACAGTAGCTGCCAGCGTGCCGGGGCCCGCGCCATGGCATACGCCATTGGGTAGCCGATCAGCAGGCAAGCCACGGTTGCGATGAATGCCGTTTTGACCGATCCCCAATAAGCGGCGATATACAGCGAGTCCGACAGCAGGAAGAGATAGTTGCCAACATTTAAGAAAATGTGCAGCGTTTGGTCAGCATACTCCAGCAGCGGACCGTAAGGCGGAATCGCAATCGCCGCCTCGGACAGGCTGATTTTGAGTACCAGCGCAAAGGGAAGCAGGAAAAACAGCGTTAACCAGACGAGCGGAAACGCAATCACCACCCGCCGCCCCAGTTTCAAGCGTTTGAGCAGCGCTGAAGAACGAGATGACTTCATTGAAGGCAGGCTCCTCGCAGTAGGAAAGGCACCACGCTAGCGGTTCAATCTGCTAGCGATTCAGGACAATGGTGCTGTGATCTTCCCAGTGGACGTAAACACTGTCCTCCCAGGTAGGCCGATCACCGCGACGCTCTGTGTTGGCCATGCTGACCTTGATCATCTGACCCGACGGCGTGCGAACGTAGTAAAGCGAGAAGCCTCCTAGGTAGGCAATATCATCCACTTTGCCCTCGGCCCAATTATATTCCGTAGTGGGCTTTTCGCGGGTTAACCAAATTTTCTCAGGCCGCAACGCGACCCACACACGTCGATCCATCGCCTGGGTGGTAATCCCATGGTCGATATAAATAGGCTGATTGAGCGCGGGGGCGACAATGCGACAGTGGTCAGCAGCATCCTCAATGATCTCGCCTTCAAACAGATTCACCGTGCCCACGAATTCAGCCACCATGCGGCTTACCGGGCTTTCATAGATATCCACCGGCGACCCCACCTGCTCAATCCAGCCATCGGCCATAATGGCCACGCGATCGGCCATGGTCATGGCTTCTTCCTGATCATGGGTCACCATGATGCAGGTCACCCCGACCTGCTCGATAATCTCGACCACTTCCAACTGCATTTCAGTGCGCAGTTTTTTATCCAGTGCCCCCATGGGCTCATCCAGCAACAGCAGCTTGGGCCGTTTGGCCAGTGACCGGGCCAGTGCGACCCGCTGGCGTTGCCCGCCGGAAAGTTGATGCGGCTTGCGCTTGGCAAAGCGCTCCATGTGCACCAGCTTGAGCATTTGTGCAACACGGGCGTCAATATCCGCTTTGGGCAGCTTGTCCTGCTTCAAACCAAAAGCAATATTCTGCGCCACCGTCATGTGCGGAAACAGCGCATAGGACTGAAACATCATGTTGATGGGCCGCTTGTGCGGCGGTATGGCGGTGATATTGACGCCGTCTAATAATATGCGCCCTTCCGTTGGCGTCTCGAAACCCGCCAACATACGCAGCAGGGTTGATTTACCCGACCCCGACCCACCTAACAACGCGAAGATTTCGCCGCGCTTGACCTGCAAGTTGACATCATCCACCGCCAGCGCATCATCGAATCGCTTGCTCAAGCGTTTCACTTCCAGCACCACGTCCTCGGCAAACCGAGGGGTTTTTCCCTGGGCGCGATGCGCTGAAGGGGCTGTGGGTGAAGCAGATGAAGGCTCGTTCGACAGGGGCGTAGTGACCATTCGCCACTCCCATCAAAAGGCCCGGTAACCCGGGCATTGAAAAATAAACAGCGAGCCAATGAGGGAGTGCCTCAGGCTCGCCGTCGGATAACGGTCGGCTTAGCGGCCAGACTTCACGCGATTCCAAATACGCGTGCGGGCGCGGAGCACATCTTGGGGCTTTTCTGCCTGCACGTATAGGTTTTGCATGACATCCGTTTCCGGGTAGATCGCAGGGTCGTTGATAATCTCTTCTGACAGGAACTCGTCAGCCGCGGAATTCGGATTGGCATAACGCACGTACTCGGTTATCTCTGCGGCGATTTCCGGGTCAAGAATGAAGTTGATGAACGCATGAGCGTTTTCAGTGTTCGGCGCGTCAGCGGGCACTGCCATCATATCGAACCATAGGGCTGCGCCTTCTTTAGGGATGGCATAGCCAATCGAAAAATCGCGACCGGCTTCTTCTGCGCGTGCAGCGGCTTGGAAAACATCACCAGAGTAGCCAGCCGCTACGCAGATATCGCCGTTCGCCAGATCAGAGACATAGCGCGAGGAGTGGAAATAGGTCATGTCGTCGCGGACGTCGGCAATCAACTCGCCAGCAGCTTCGATATCTTCGATATTTTCGCTAAGCGGATCCAAGCCCAAATAGGCCATCGCGGGCGACAGCATCTCATCAGCAGAATCCAGCATGGAGAGGCCGCAACCTGCCTCGCTGAGGGCGCCGGTTACCTCGGGATCGAACAGCAGCGCCCAGCTGTCTACGGGGGCGTCGTCACCCAGGATTTCTTTTACACGCTCAACGTTATAGCCGATACCATTGGTGCCCCACATGTAGGGAACCGAGTATTCGCTACCGGCATCGATGGTTTCCAGGTTCTCCATCAACTCAGGATTGAGGTTGTCTAAAGTGGGCAGTAACTCGTGGTTAAGCGGCTGGAAGACACCGGCTTTTACTTGACGGGTAAAGTAGTAAGTAGAGGGCACCACCACGTCATAGCCTGAACGGCCGGCGAGCAGTGCAGCATCTAGAATTTCATTGCTATCGTAAACGTCATAAGTCACTTCAATGCCGGTACGCTCGGTGAATTTTTCCAGCGTTTCCGGGGCAATGTAGTCTGACCAATTATATACCCGCACCTCATCGGCATGGGTAGCGCTAGCCGCTGCGGCAAACGAAATGGCCGCAACGGCCGCTGAAAGTTTGTGGATGTTCCCCATTATCACTGCTCCTGATGTCTCAACTGTTTAGCCACGTTTGTTAGCCATTCGTGTCAACGTTGTCTGGCTAAGGTATTAATGCCAGCTCACCCACGGCTAACAATAGCGTAGGCCATAATGCTGACCGTGCGAATTTTGCGGTGCGGGGGCGCCCACCGCAAGCCAATGTGAAAAATTCTTGTATTCTGCTTCATCGACCCCATTAACCAGCCAGCGCAACGACACGGCTTGTGCCAATAGAGAAATGCTATTGGTGGTATGCCTATTCTTAATTTTAGCCTTTAGTCGTTAGCCATTAGTATTATTACCACTTTCTAATTATTCATTCACCAATCCTGGAGATTATCTGAATGTCTTTGATCAACACTGAAGTTAAGCCGTTTAAAGCGACTGCCTATTTGAATGGCGAATTTGTTGATGTGACCGAAGCGGACTTGCAGGGTCAGTGGTCTATCTTTTTCTTCTACCCTGCCGACTTCACCTTTGTGTGCCCGACCGAGCTTGGTGACCTGGCCGACAACTACGCTGAGTTCAAGAAACTGGGCGTTGAAATCTACAGCGTTTCAACTGACACCCATTTCACCCACAAAGCATGGCACGACAGCTCTGACACCATCGGCAAACTCCAGTACCCGATGATTGCTGACCCGACGCTGCGCATTTCACGTAACTTCGAGGTCTTGATCGAAGAAGCCGGTCTTGCAGAACGCGGTACCTTTGTTGTCGACCCTGACGGCAAAATCCAAATCGTCGAAATCAACGCTGGCAACATCGGTCGTAATGCCGAAGAGCTGCTGCGCAAAGTAAAAGCGGCTCAATACGTGCGCGCCAACCCGAACGAAGTATGCCCCGCGAAGTGGAAAGAAGGTGAAGACACCCTCGCCCCTTCTTTGGACCTAGTAGGTAAAATCTAAACTGCCTACGGCTGCCAAACGGATATTTCTCTCTCTGTTGCCCAATTGGCAGCGCGACACCCGGGCACCAGCCCGGGTGTTTTGTTTTATTAAGCACGTGTTTTTACGCCGTGCTCTGTGATCAAACACCGACATGTTAACTGCGAGGAAGCACTGTCATGCTGGACGCCAATTTAAAATCCCAGTTAAAAGCGTATCTGGAAAAAGTGACTCAGCCGTTCGAGATCGTTGCGTCCCTCGATGACGGTGCCAAGTCACAAGAATTGCTGGGCCTGTTGGAAGATATCAGCAGCTTGAGCAATAAAATTACCCTGTACAGCGATGGACAGGATGCACGCACGCCATCGTTTGCGATCAACCGCCCCGGTGAAGAGACGGGCGTCGTATTTGCCGGCATCCCCATGGGCCACGAGTTCACCTCGCTGGTACTGGCGCTGCTGCAAGTGGGCGGTCACCCGCCCAAAACATCTGACGAGCAACTCGACCAGATTCGTGCGCTTGATGGCGAGATGCTGTTCGAGACTTACTACTCGCTCTCTTGCCAGAACTGCCCTGACGTGGTTCAGGCGCTTAACCTGATGGCTATCTTCAATCCCAATGTACGCCATGTCGCTATCGACGGGGCGCTATTTCAGGATGAAGTCGAGTCGCGTGAAATCATGTCGGTGCCGAGCATCTACCTGAACGGCAAGCCGTTCGACCAAGGCCGCATGACCTTGGAACAGATCCTTGCCAAGGTCGACACCGGCGCGGCCGAACGCGATGCTAAAAAGCTAACCGAAAAAGCCGCCTTCGATACGCTCGTGATTGGTGGCGGTCCCGCCGGCGCTGCGGCGGCCATTTACTCGGCACGCAAGGGCATCAACACCGGTGTTGCCGCTGAACGCTTCGGTGGCCAGGTGGCCGACACCATGGGCATTGAAAACTTCATTTCGGTGTCACATACCGAAGGCCCAAAACTGGTCAGCGCGCTGGAAGAGCACGTTAAAGATTACGAAGTTGACGTCATGAACCTGCAGCTTGCGACTTCGTTTAAAGCGGCCGAAGCCGAAGGCGGCCTGCATGAAGTCACGTTCGAGTCTGGTGCCAAACTAAAGAGCAAGACACTGGTACTGGCAACGGGCGCCCGCTGGCGCGAAATGAACGTGCCTGGCGAGCAGCAATATCGCAATAAAGGGGTCGCCTACTGCCCCCACTGCGATGGCCCCTTGTTCAAGGGTAAGCGTGTCGCCGTCATTGGTGGCGGTAACTCGGGTGTTGAAGCAGCCATTGATCTGGCGGGTATTGTTGGCCACGTTACTTTGGTCGAGTTTATGGGCGAAATGCGGGCTGACGCCGTACTGCAGAAGAAGCTCAAGAGCCTGCCCAATGTGGATATCATCCTGAATGCGCAGACGACCGAAGTCACTGGCGACGGCAGCCGTGTTAACGGCTTGAACTATAAAGACCGCACCACTGACGAGAGCAAGTCCATCGCGTTGGAAGGTATTTTCGTTCAGATAGGTTTGGTACCAAACACCGAGTGGCTGAAAGGCTCACCGATTGAAATGACGCCCCGCGGTGAAATCATTGTCGATGCTCATGGTATGACGTCCGTGCCCGGTGTATTCGCCGCAGGCGATGTCACTACCGTGCCTTACAAGCAGATCATTATCGCCATGGGTGAAGGTGCGAAAGCATCGCTGGGTGCTTTCGAAGATCG
>OJFM01000114.1_pt1 | contig 11619 bp, 9 predicted proteins | sample 1594211 | NCBI WGS metagenome assembly OJFM01 (sample SAMN05416783, study PRJEB24817) | seawater metagenome | isolation source: Sea water | place: Canada:Atlantic | collected 2013-11
ACGGCGACCACCGAGATCTACACTCTTTCCCTACACGACGCTCTTCCGATCTTTACCTCGCACCTCCGCACTAGCTGGAATCAGCACGATAAAAGTGCCAACAGGAAGAGATGATGGCGACACAGGCAGCCGAACGAGCGGCCCCCGAAAACGACAGCGGCACTGCACCGGAGAATGTGGTGGTCCGCTTCGCCGGCGACAGCGGCGACGGTATGCAGCTCACCGGCGGGCAGTTTACTCTCGCGACCGCTTTGGCGGGCAACGACCTGTCGACCTTTCCCGATTTCCCCGCAGAGATCCGCGCGCCGCAGGGCACGCTGTTCGGCGTGTCGGCGTTCCAGATCAATTTCGGCAGTCGCCAGATCAACACCGCGGGCGATGCGCCTGACGTGCTGGTGGCGATGAACCCGGCGGCGCTGAAAACCAATCTCGATGCGCTGAAAGTGGGCGGGCTGATCATTGCCGACACCGGCGAGTTCACCAAGCGCAACCTCGACAAGGCCAAATACGATGTCAGTCCGCTGGAGGACGGCAGCCTCGCCAAGTGGAAGGTGCTGGCCTTCGATATTTCCGCGCTGACGATCGAGGCGGTCAAGGAATTCGGCCTCGGCAACAAGGATGCGCTGCGGTCGAAGAACATGTGGACGCTGGGCCTGGCGCTGTGGATGTTCGACCGCGATCGCCAGCCTGTTGTCGATTGGCTGAATGCCAAGTTCAAGAACAAGCCCGATATTGCCGGTGCCAATATCGCCGCGCTCAATGCCGGCCATGCCTATGGCGAGACGGCCGAGCTGTCCGGCCCGCTGGTGCAGACCAATGTCGCGCCGGTGAAAAGCGAACCCGGCCTATACCGCACGATTACCGGGGCAGAGAGCGTCAGCCTGGGGCTGGTGGCAGGTGCGCAGCTGGCGAATCTCCCGATGTTCTTCGGCGGTTATCCGATCACCCCTGCTTCGGCGATCCTGCATCACCTTGCGCGGCTGAAGGAGTTCGGCGTCACCACCTTTCAGGCCGAAGACGAGATCGCCGCGATCTGCTCGGCGATAGGGGCCAGCTATGCCGGGCAGCTGGGCATCACCTCGTCCAGCGGTCCGGGCATCGCGCTCAAGGGCGAAGCGATGGGCCTGGCGATCATGGTCGAACTGCCGCTGGTCATCGTCAACAGCCAGCGTGGCGGCCCCTCCACGGGCCTTCCGACCAAGACCGAACAGAGCGACCTTTACCAGGCGGTCTACGGTCGCAACGGCGATGCGCCGATGCCGGTGATCGCAGCGTGCAGCCCCGCAGATGCGTTCGAAGTCGCGATCGAGGCATGCCGTATCGCCACGCAATACATGACCCCGGTGATGCTGCTGACCGATGGCTATATCGCCAATGCGGCGGAGCCCTGGAAAATCCCCGATCCCGATACGTTCGAGCCGTTTCCCGCCCAGTTCCTCGAAGAATTGCCGGAAGGTGAGGAATTTCTCGGTTACAAGCGCGATGCCAAGGGCGCGCGTCCGTGGGTCAAGGCCGGCACGCCGGGTCTGATGCATCGCATCGGTGGTATCGAGAAACACGTCGATACCGGCAATATCGACTATTCGCCAGACAACCACCAGGCGATGACCGACGCGCGCAAGGCCAAGATAGATAATATCGCCATCCCCGATCAGGAGATCGCGCTGGGCGAAACGACCGGCGATCTGGTAGTGGTCGGCTGGGGTTCTACCTACGGGCCGATCCGTCAGGCGGTGCGCCGTGCCATCGAAAAGGGCTGCAAGGTCAGCCACGTCCATGTTCGTCATGTCTGGCCGCTGCCGAAGAACCTCGGCGAATTGCTGGGCGGGTTCGACAACGTGCTGGTGCCGGAAATGAACACCGGCCAGTTCAAGACCGTGTTGCGCGACCAGTTGCTGCTCGACTGCGAAAGCCTGACCAAGACCAGCGGCCAGCCGTTCCAGATTACCGAGCTCGAAGCGGCCATTGGCAAGTATTTCGATGGCATCGACGGCAACGAGGGTGGCGAAGTCGAAGTGAACGACCAGCAATTGCCGACCTCGGCGCAGGGTTATGACGATGGTTCCCTCAAGGCGACACAATCATGAATGAAATGACCAAGATCGAAACCACGCTGAAGGACTGGGAAACCGACCAGGAAGTGCGCTGGTGCCCCGGTTGCGGGGACTATGCAATCCTCAAGGCTGTCCAGCGCACGCTGCCCCAGCTTGGCGCCGATCCGTCGCAGACGGTTTTCGTTTCGGGCATCGGCTGTTCCAGCCGTTTCCCCTATTACATGGAGACCTACGGCTTCCACACGATCCACGGTCGCGCCCCTGCTTTTGCCACCGGCATCAAGCTGGCCAATCCCGATCTCGACGTCTGGCTGGTGACCGGCGACGGCGATGGCCTGTCGATTGGCGGCAATCATCTGATGCATGTGCTGCGGCGCAATGTGAACATGCAGATCATGCTGTTCAACAACGAGATTTACGGCCTCACCAAGGGCCAGTATTCGCCCACCAGCCGCATCGGCACCAAGAGCCCCTCGACTCCCATCGGCTCGGTCGACAGGCCTGCCAATCCCTGCGCCTTCGCGCTGGGCGCAGGCGCGCGTTTCGTCGGGCGCGGGTTCGATGTGTCGAAGAAGCTGCCCGAAGTGTTGAAGGCCGCGCATGCCCATCAGGGTGCCGGGTTCATCGAGATATTCCAGAACTGTATCGTCTACAACAAGGACGTGTTCGACGATTTCGCCGCACCCAAGGGCGCCGAAGATCGCCAGTTGTGGCTCGAAGACGGACAGCCGATGCTGTTCGGGTCGGAAAAGACCGGCGGCCAGAAGGGTATCGCGCTCGACCGCGAGGCACTCGAACTCAAGGTCGTCGATGTTGTCGATGGCGATTGGGAAGCTGCGGGCGTTCTTGTTCACAATGTGAAGAACCGCTCCATCGCGCATATGCTGGTCGAGCTTCCCTTCGGTGATTTCCCGATGGCTCTCGGCGTGCTGTACGACGATCCGCGCCCGACATACGAGAGCGGGATCGTGGAGGAACGCGAGCGTTCGGCAAGCGGCAAGGACACGTCGATGGCAAAGCTGCTCGCCAAGGGGCAGACATGGACCGTGTCGGGCACCGCGCAGGACCCTGTCTAGGCGAATTATTTCGGAAAGATGAGACGACCAGTCCGTTGAGTAGGTGAAGCGGTGGCTACCGCTCGCCTGTTACTTGACGGAGATGGAGTATATGAAACGCCTTACATTAATCACGATGGTCTCTGCTACGGCCATCGGTCTTGCCGCCTGTGATTCGGAAGATGTAGAAAATACGCCGATCGACGATATCGACGAAATCGTAGATGCCGATTCCGACGATGAAGGATGGCCGGTCGCCGGTGAACTCGACGAGACCAGCCAAGCGAATGCGGAAGCCGCCGACGTTGCGGCAGTTTCCGATGAATATGAGCGTAATCGCAATGCAATCCTTGTCGAGGCAGAGGAGCGCGCGTCGTCGCAAGGTGCCGGTTCCATGGACGACGAGATGACCGGCGAGGGCAATACGGACGACCGTGCTTCCAACGACGCCTCCCCGGGTTCGGATGCGGGGATGGCATCGGGAGAGGGCGGCATGGTCGCGCTGCCGCCGCGCAGCCAGATGACCTACAGCTGGCTGGACCGGAACAACGATGGCCGGCTTTCGGTTGCGGAGTATGCGATCTGGGCATTGCCTACCGACCCGACCGATTTTGCCGCAAATGATGAAAAGCGCCCTTATCTGACGCCGGCGCAGATCAACGAAGCTGGACAGACCTTTTTCTATTTCGACGCAGATGGCGACACATATCTGTCTCAGTCCGAATTCCAGGCTGCCCGCGACTCGAGCAAGACGCGAAGCTGATCGCGGCCGCATGCACCAATCCCTGATGAGCGGCAGGTCCGACCTGTCGCTTAATCCTTCCGGGACTCTATTGCCGAGCGGGCGTGACAAGCCCTTGCCATCAAGCCTTCCTGACCGATAGGGCAGCGCCTTGCCACCGACCGGGGGCAAAATATTGCGGGAGCATTGCATGTCTATAATGAGCAAGCGGGTGCTGGTAACAGGCGGCGCGGGATTCCTGGGCAGTCATCTGTGCGAGAGGCTGGTCGATGCCGGTCACGATGTGCTTTGCGTCGACAATTACTTCACAGGGCGCCGCTCGAACGTCGCGCACCTTCTCGATTCGGATCGTTTCGAGATCATGCGTCACGACGTGACATTTCCGTTGTTCGTGGAAGTGGACGAGATCTACAACCTCGCCTGTCCGGCTTCGCCGGTTCACTACCAGCACGACCCGGTGCAGACCACCAAGACGAGTGTGCACGGCGCGATCAACATGCTGGGGCTGGCCAAGCGCATTGGCGCCAAGATATTTCAGGCTTCCACCAGCGAGGTTTACGGCGATCCCAGCGTGCATCCGCAAACGGAGGAATACTGGGGCAATGTGAATCCGATCGGTATCCGGTCCTGCTATGACGAGGGCAAGCGGTGCGCGGAAACGCTGTTCTTCGATTACTACCGCCAGCACCAATTGCGCATCAAGGTGGCGCGCATCTTCAACACCTACGGACCGCGTATGCATCCGTCTGACGGTCGCGTTGTGTCCAATTTCATTGTCCAGGCGCTAAAGGGCGAGCCGATCACCATTTACGGCGAGGGTCAGCAGACGCGCAGCTTCTGCTATCGCGACGATCTGGTCGAGGGCTTCATCCGGCTGATGGATTCGGACGATGCGGTAACCGGCCCGATAAACCTGGGCAATCCGGGCGAGTTCACGATGATCGAACTGGCCGAGAACATCCTCGACCTGACCGGCAGCAAGTCCGAACTGACTTATTTGCCGATGCCGGAAGACGATCCCAAGCAGCGCCAACCCGACATCACCAAGGCGCGCGACCTGCTGGGCTGGGAGCCGAAAGTGAAACTGCGCGAAGGTCTGGGCAAGACGATTGCCTATTTCGACGAATTGCTGAGCGAACTGGCCTGAGCCGGGGCGATCCGGGCCGGTCTTTTGGCGGTGTTTCCTACATCGCGTCCGGGCGTCATCATGCCCCCCGTAATGCCGGACCATGCCGACAATCCTCAAGCCCGCGCCGGGCGCGAACCATGCGGTGTGAGTGATGGCTGGCGCGCCTGGCGGTGCGTCGGTCGCTGCGCATTGTATCGACAAACAGCGCGCCGGCCCCGGCGTAAGATTTTTGCGCAAGGAACTGTGTCTCATCTGTCTCATCCGATAAACCGCGCGGGCCGTGAATGGACAATCTGACACATAGTCTGGTGGGCGCGTTGCTGGGGCAATGCGGTCTGAAAAGCCGCACCGGCCTTGCCATGCCCGCACTGGTGATCGGCGCGAACATCCCCGATGTGGACGCCGCCTGCCTGTTCTGGGTCGAGGGGGTGGAACACCTCGCCATTCGTCGCGGTATTACGCACGGTCCGCCCGCGATGGTGCTTTTGCCCCTTATGTTGGCGGGCGCGCTGTGGGGCTGGGATCGTTGGCAGGAGAGACGCGGCACGCGGCCGGCGGGCAGGGCGCCTGTGCACTTCGGCTGGCTGTTCGCCCTGTCTTTCATCGGTTGCCTGTCGCATCCGCTGCTCGACTGGATGAACGTCTATGGTGTGCGATTGCTGGAACCGTTCTCGCAACGCTGGTTCTATGGCGACGTCCTGTTCATTGTCGATCCGTGGCTATGGGCGCTGCTGATCGGTTCGGTCTGGCTCTCGCTCCGGCGCGAAAGGCGCGGTGGCGCATGGCAGCGTCCCGCGCGCGCCGCCTTTGCCGCCATGCTGGCATATGTCGGGGCGAATGCAGCAATCACCTGGTATCGGGGGGCGATTTCTTCCAGCGATGCGCCTTACCATTCGGTCAATATCGCCAGCCCCCCGCCGCTGGCCTTCTGGCGACGTGAGATCATCACCGGCAATGACGATGGCCTTTGGCGCGTGGAGGGACGCGAGATTGGCAATTGCACACTGACGCAGGCCGACAAGCGCCGCATCGCGCGCGCGGTGCCGGACGCGGCCCCATTCCTGTTCTGGTCACGTGCACCCTTTATCAGCGTGGAGCCGGATGGCCGCACGATGCTGCGCGATGCGCGCTATGCATCGCCGGCCATAGGCGACAGGTTCGCAGTCGAACTTCCCACCGGCGCGTGTGGCGCGGAACCGGAGGTTGCAGACCGCGATTGACCAAGCGAAACCGTAGAGGAGTCCGACACCATCGCAGACCCGCAAATTGTCTGGCTGAGGCGCGACCTGCGGCTTTGCGACCAGCCCGCATTGTATTCGGCAGCGCAGGAAGGTCCGGTTATCCCGGTCTATGTGCTCGACGACGAGACGCCGGGAGACCGGAAAATGGGCGGAGCCTCGCGCTGGTACCTGCACCAGGCGCTCGAAGCGCTGCAGAAAGATCTTGCACGACATCGCTCGAAACTGGTCCTGCGGCGTGGCGTGGCGGCGGAGACAATCGCAAGACTGGCGGAGGAAGCAGGCGCGAAGACGGTCCATGCCATACGCCATTACGAGCCTTGGTGGCGCGAGACCGAGGACAGGTTGGCGCAGTCGCTCGACCTGTGCCTGCACGATGGCAATTATTTGCTGCCGCCGGGTACGGTGACCACCGGCTCGGGCAATCCCTACAAGATTTACACGCCATTCAAGGACGCCTCGCTCGCCTGTATCCACGGTTTCGACATTCTCGATGAGCCGAGCCTTACCAGTCCCGACAACTGGCCGGATTCGGACAGTCTCGACGATTGGGCGCTTCAGCCGGCACGGCCCGACTGGGCAGGTGGCCTGCGCGATTTCTGGGAAGCGGGAACTGCCGCCGCGCTGGACCGCTTCGACACCTTTCTCGACGTGGTTTCAGAATATGCCGATGACCGCAATCTCCCCTCGGTCGACGGGTCATCGAAAATGAGCCCGCATCTGCATTTCGGCGAGGTATCGCCGCGCCAGCTCTGGGACCGGATGAGCCGCCATAGCAGCCAGGGCGCGCAGACATTTCGTGCCGAACTGCTGTGGCGCGATTATGCGCAGAACGTCATCATGCAATTCCCGCAATATGCCGTGGAATCCTATCGCGACGGTTATGACGATGGCCTGTGGCGCAATCCCGATCGCGGGCACCTTATCGCCGAAGATCTGGCCGCGTGGCAGCAGAGCCGCACCGGCTATCCGATCGTCGATGCCGGGATGCGGCAGCTCTGGCAGACCGGCTGGATGCACAATCGCGTGCGCATGATCGCCGCCAGTTTCCTGGTGAAACACCTGTTGATCGACTGGCGGCATGGGGAGCGCTGGTTTTGGGATTGCCTGGTGGATGCCGATTACGGCAACAATGCCGTGAACTGGCAATGGATCAGCGGGACGGGCGTCGATTCCAACATGTTCGTGCGGATCATGGCGCCGCTTTCGCAAAGCGCCAAGTTCGATGCGGCCGGTTACATCCGCGAATACGTGCCTGAACTGGCGGGCTTATCGGACGAGGACATTCATGATCCGGCGGACGATCTGCGGCCTGCGGATTATCCGCCGCGGCTGATCGGTCACAAGGAAGCGAGAGAACGCGCCCTTGCGGCCTATCGGGATGCAAGGGATTGAGGCTTGCCCCCTTGGCGCGCGGGCTTCGAATGCATAAAGGCGCAATGCATGACAGGCGACGTTCGCAGAGGCGAGATATTGCTCGATGGCGGGCGGCGCTTCGGCGCGAGGCCGGGCTTTTTTGCGCGTCTTGCCGCACCGGGCTTCCGGCGGATGCTCGACCGGATCGACCGGATCGACCGGGGGCTGGAACGCGGGGCGATCCATGCCAGCCTGCCCGATGGAACGAGGCGAACACTCGGCGGCCGCGCAGCCGGTTTCGAATGCACGGTGGATCTGCGCGACTGGCGCGCGCTGATGCGGCTGGCCACAGGCGGTTCTGCCGGGTGGTATCAGGCATGGGAAGCGGGCGAATGGGCCAGTCCCGATCCGGTTCCGCTGTTTGCGCTGTTCATGGACAATGGCGTGGCGCTGGGCGAGACCGGTCGCGCAAAGGGGCCATGGCGGCTGGCCGCGCGCGCATTCCATTGGTTCAACCGCAACACCCGCCAGCAGGCGGAGCGCAATATTCAGGCGCATTACGATCTCGGCAACGATTTCTATCGTGCCTGGCTGGACCCGACGATGAGCTATTCGAGTGCCTACCGTACCCGGGGCGTTTCGCTCGAAATGGCGCAAAGGCAAAAGTGGGATCGGCTGACCGAACGGCTGGGCGCGCCCGACACGTTGCTGGAAATAGGTTGCGGATGGGGTGGGCTGGCGGAGCATTTCGCGCGGTCCGGCAGCCAGGTGACCGCAATCAGCCTTTCGCAGGAGCAACTTGACTGGGCGCGGAGGCACCATTCCGGCGTCGAATTCCGCAAGCAGGATTATCGCGATGCCGACGGCCAGTTCGATGCGGTGGTCAGCGTGGAGATGGTGGAGGCGCTGGGGCGCGAATACTGGCCGACCTTCATGGATTGCCTTGCCCGCAACCTGAAACCGCGCGGGCGCGCGGCAATCCAGTTCATTGCGATGCGCGAAGAGTTTTTCGAAGGCTATGCGCGCAATGCCGACTTCATCCAGGCCTATGTGTTTCCTGGCGGCCTGCTCATCCGCACAAGCGAGTTCAGGCAACTGGCCGAAGAACGCGGCTTGTCATGGACCGATCAGGAAGATTTCGGATTCGACTATGCGGAGACGCTGAAGGACTGGCGTGCCGGTTTCGATGCGGCAGAAAGGGAAGGGCGCCTGCCCGCCGGTTTCGACGAGCGGTTCTGCAATCTGTGGCGCTATTACCTGCAATATTGCGAGGGTGGTTTCCGCGGCGAGGGGATTACCGTGAGCCAGGTGACACTGGTAAAGGGCGCGCGGGCCTAACGCCGGTACACGCCGTCACCGCGATAGCGGGCGAGCAGATTGTCATGCACGATCGGGCTCAGCAGGTTCGAAAAGGCGCAACCGCACATGCCGTTTTCCCACCAGACAACTTCGGCCTGAAGCGATTCGAGGCCCGGCAACGTCAGCCAGCAAACCGACTCTGCGTGCATCCGCGTGATTGCGGTGGCGGAAAAGCCCGACAACGAAAGGTCGTTCACCGTGGTCTGGAATGCACGCATCCCCGACGCACGAAGCTGCGCCGGGATGACGATCTTTGTGCGCGGTGCCGAGCGATCTTCCTGTGCCGCAATGTGATAGCGGCCTTCGACGTTCTTAAGTGTCATGGCGCTGATCCCGGTTCGTGTGATTAGGTAAAGCCGACCATCACGGCCGTGCTTTGCACACAATGTCGCAGACTGCTTACCCGGGCCTTACCGCGATTGGTTAATTCGGAACCTCTACCCGTTCGCGATGCAGGTTGTCGAAACCCTCGGTCACCATGGTGGCGATGCAGTCCGCAACCGCTTCGGGTGGTTTCACCGATTGCGGGTCTTCTCCGGGGTAGGCGCGCGCGCGCATTACGGTTCGCGTCGCGCCGGGATCGACAATCGCGACCTTTGTGTTCGAAACGCGGCCGATCTCCTGCCCATGGCTCAGCAGCAGGTTGTCGAACGCAGCTTTCGACGCACCATATGCGGCCCAGTAGGCGCGCGGTTCGGCGCCCACCGAACTGGTCAATCCGATTATGCGTCCCGCGTCGCTGCGTTTGAGAAGCGGATCGAAGGCCGCCAGCAAGGCCTGTGTTGCCAATACATTGAGCGTGAGCGCCTGGTTGAACTGCTTCGGCTCGATTTGGGTGACCGGGGTAAGCACGGGCAACAGGGCGGCATTGATGATCAGGATGTCAAGCTTGTCCCATCGCTGCGCTACAGCCTCGGCAAGGCGACCGATCGAATCGCTTTCGGTCAGGTCCATCGGGGCAATGGTGGCGGACCCGCCTGCTGCATGGATCGTATCCTCCACGCCTTCCAGGTCCTTCACACTGCGCGCGGTAAGCACCACGTGCGCGCCCTTTGCAGCCAGAGCGATCGCGGTGGCCGCGCCGATGCCCCGGCTCGATCCGCTAACCAGCGCGACGCGTCCGTCCAGCGGCTTTTCCGTCGACCCGTCCGGCATCAGGCGACCTTGCCTACCGGCAGGGAAAGTTGCGCATTCTCTTCGCGATGATCGCGCAAGTCCGTAAGGCTGGTGGGATATTCGCCGCTGAAGCAGGCATCGCAATATTGCGGCGAGGCGTCATCGCGTCCGTGCAGGCCGACGGCACGATAAAGTCCGTCGATGGAAACGAAGGCGAGACTTTCAGCCTGGATGAATGTGCGCATGGCGGCCAGGTCCATCCGGCCTGCGAGCAGTTTGGACCGTTCGGGTGTGTCGACACCGTAATAGCAGCCATGACCCGTGGGCGGGCTGGCTACGCGGAAATGCACTTCGCTGGCACCGGCATCGCGCATCATCTGTACGATCTTGAGGCTGGTGGTTCCGCGCACGATCGAATCGTCGATCAGAACTATCCGCTTGCCTTCGACAAGAGCGCGATTGGCGTTGTGCTTGCGCTTTACCCCGGCGTTGCGGGCGCCGTCCGAGGGCTGAATGAAGGTACGCCCGACATAATGCGAGCGAATGATTCCCAGCTCGAATGGAATGCCCGATTGCTGCGAATAGCCGATGGCGGCCGGCACGCCGCTGTCTGGCACAGGCACGACCAGATCGGCTTCCACCGGAGATTCCTTTGCCAACTCGATCCCGATGTTCTTTCGGCTCTCGTAAACGGAGATATCGTTAAAAACCGAATCGGGCCTGCTGAAATAGACATGCTCGAAGATACATGGGCGCGGAGCGACTTCGCCGAATGGTCGATGACTGCGTATCGTGCCGTCGAAACCGACCTCAACGAATTCACCCGGATCGACCTGCCGCACGAATTCCGCACCGACCACATCGAAGGCGACCGTTTCGCTGGCAAAGACGATGGCATCGCCAAGCTTCCCCATGACCAGCGGCCTTATGCCCAGCGGATCGCGACAGGCGACCATGCCGCGCGGGGTCATCACGATCAGCGCATAGGCGCCTTCGACAAGCCGCAGTGCGTCTACCAGCTTGTCGAGCATGGTGGGATAGCGAGACGTCGCGACGAGGTGGATGATCACCTCGGTATCGGAAGTCGACTGGAAGATTGCGCCCTTGCTGACCAGTTCCTGCCGCAGGTGGCGCGCATTCGAGATATTGCCATTGTGCGCGACCGCGAACCCGCCGCTGGCGAGATCGGCGTAGAGCGGCTGCACATTGCGCAGACCCGCGCCGCCGGTGGTCGAATAGCGAACGTGCCCGGCCGCCATTGTGCCGGGTAGCTCGGCTATCGATTCGCCGGTCGAGAAATTGTCGGCGACGTGCCCCAGGCCACGGCGGGTGTAGAATTCCGCGCCATCGAAGCTGGTTATGCCGACCGCTTCCTGGCCGCGGTGCTGCAGCGCGTGCAGCCCCAGCGCGCAAGCGGCGGCAGCTTCACTGGCACCGATGACGCCGAACACGCCACATTCTTCCCGCAGTTTATCACCGTCGGGGTCGTAAAAGGGATGGCTCAAATTGGTCATGTAATCGGTGTGCTGCAGATCGGAAGAGCACACGTCTGAACTCCAGTCACAGGTAC
>OJFM01000119.1_pt1 | contig 11527 bp, 6 predicted proteins | sample 1594211 | NCBI WGS metagenome assembly OJFM01 (sample SAMN05416783, study PRJEB24817) | seawater metagenome | isolation source: Sea water | place: Canada:Atlantic | collected 2013-11
GTACCTGTGACTGGAGTTCAGACGTGTGCTCTTCCGATCTAAGCAGGCTGCTTTGGATTATCACGCAAAACCGATTCCCGGTAAGTTATCGGTGGAGTTGACCAAGCCTACCGCGACCGCACGGGATTTGGCGCTGGCGTATAGCCCAGGCGTGGCTGAGCCAGTGCTTGAAATTGCCCGGGATGCGGAAAATGCCTACCGCTATACCGGTAAAGGTAATCTTGTCGCGGTGGTTACCGATGGCAGCGCTATTTTGGGCTTGGGGAACCTGGGGCCAATGGCGAGCAAGCCCGTCATGGAAGGCAAAGGCGTGCTGTTTAAGTGTTTTGCGGGCATTAACTCGGTGGATATCGAAGTAGATGCGGAAAGCCCGCAGGCGTTTATCGATACCGTCGCGCGGATCGCCGACACCTGGGGTGGCATCAACCTGGAAGATATCAAAGCGCCCGAGTGCTTTGAAATCGAGAAAGCCTTGATTGAGCGCTGCAGCATCCCGGTCTTTCACGATGACCAGCACGGCACCGCGATTGTCACCGCGGCAGGCATGCTCAATGCGTTGGAGATCGCAGGTAAACGCATCGAAGACGTTAAGATTGTCTGCATGGGCGCAGGCGCGGCGGCCATTGCCTGTATGCGGTTGTTGGTTTCCTGCGGTGCCAAGAAAGAAAACCTGGTCATGCTCGACCGCCGCGGCGTCATACATACTGATCGCGAAGGCATTAACGAATATAAAGCCGAATTCGCCCGCGATACCGAGATGCGCACGTTAGACGATGCCATCGACAATGCGGATGTGTTTATCGGCCTTTCCGGCCCGGGCCTGCTCTCCGCTGACCAGGTGAAGAAAATGGCACCTGACCCGGTGATTTTTGCTTGCACCAACCCTGACCCTGAAATTCATCCTGACGTTGCCCGTGAGGCGCGCCCGGATGTGATCATGGCAACGGGTCGTTCGGACTTTCCGAACCAGGTTAACAACGTGCTGGGCTTCCCGTTTATCTTCCGTGGTGCGTTGGATGTGCGCGCGACGCGTATCAACGAAGAGATGAAGCTGGCGGCAGTGCATGCGTTAAAAGATCTGGCCCGCGAGCCGGTGCCGCAAGAAGTACTCAATGCTTACGAGCGCACCGAGATGAGCTTTGGTCGCGAGTACATCATTCCCACGCCTGTCGATATTCGCCTGTTGGCACGGGTCACCTCGGCGGTTGCGCAAGCCGCAGTCGATTCCGGTGTGGCGCGTAAGCCCTTCCCAGCGCACTATCCGCTTACGTCAATCAACGACGTCTACGGTGGCTAAATAACGACGCGCTGTTAACGACTGACGCCCGCTGCTTAGCGGGCGTCAGTGTTTTCAGGGGCTCATTATTACTTCTGAGAATAACGGGTTAGCCCTTCTTGAGCGGTGGAAGCCACTAAGCGGCCATCGCGGCTGTAGATATGCCCGCGTGCCAGCCCGCGAGCACCGCCGGCCCACGGGGAATCGATCACATACAGCAGCCAGTCGTCCAGGCGGGTGTCCTGGTGAAGCCAGAGCGCGTGGTCGAGACTGGCAATGCGCAGCGCGGGGTCACGATACTCAATGCCATGGGGCTGCAGGCTGGTGGTCAGCAGGTTGAAATCAGAGGCGTAGGAGAGCAGATGGCGGTGCAGCGCCGGGTCATCCGGCAGTGTGCCCGAAAGGCGGAACCACAGGCATTGGCCTGTGGGCGTGCCGTTGTCGGGGTTGCCCGTCAGGTGCAAAAACTCAATCGGGTGGCCGGGAAAGCGATCATGTTTGGCGCCACCATGCTCGATAAGCGTTTCGGGCGTGGGCACAGCGGGCATGGCGCGCTGATGGCTGAAGCTCTCCTCCTCACTTTGAAAAGAGGCGCTGCAGAAAAAGATGGGTCGGCCTTTCTGGATAGCAGTGACGCGGCGCGTCGTGAAGCTGCCGCCATCGCGAATGGTGTCTACCTGGTAGATGACAGGGCGATGAGGGTCGCCGGGGCGTAAAAAGTAGCCATGTTGAGAGTGCGGGCGACGCTCGTCGGGCACGGTACGCGCGGCGGCGGCTAATGCCTGGCCAAGCACTTGGCCGCCATAAAGCTGGGGAAAGCCTAAATCCTGGCTCTGGCCGCGAAAGAGCGTCTCTTCAAGCGTTTCTAGCTCCAATAACGCTACCAGTTGGTTCAGCGCGTCTGTCATTCTCGGTATCCTTGGTGCTGTCTCAAGAGGATGCTGCCGGTGAAAGTGAGTTGCCGCCGCGGCGGGTTACCCTTTCATACGATCGTTTAGCTACCTTAGCGGAGTTTACGTTTATGCGCAGCGATGAATTTTATATGCACCGGGCGCTTGATCAAGCGCATCTGGCCGCCGAAAAGGGGGAGGTGCCGGTAGGGGCGGTGGTGGTGGATGCGCAGGGCGAGATCATTGGTAGCGGTTGTAACGCGCCGGTGGCCAGCTGTGACCCCAGTGGCCACGCGGAAATTCGAGCGTTACGCGAAGCCGGTAAGCACCTGGGTAACTATCGCCTTGAAGGGTGTACGCTGTTCGTCACCTTAGAGCCCTGCATGATGTGCACGGGTAGCATGATTCATGCTCGCTTGGCCAGGCTGGTCTATGGGGCTGCCGAGCCCCGGGCGGGCATGGTTGAGTCAAAGGCTAATCTTTTGGCCCAGCCGTGGTTCAACCATCAGGTGGCGGTAACCGGCGGGGTACTGGCAGCGTCTTCTCAAAAGCTGCTAAAACGTTTTTTTGCCGCGCGGCGTGAATTGCCCAGTGACTAAGTTCTTAAAGACCAAGCACTTAGTGACTAAGCACTAAGCCCCTTCAACGGTATCCATCTCACCGTACTCAATGCGGTTTCGGCCTTTATGCTTGGCGTGGTAGAGCGCCTCGTCGGCAGCTTGCATCATGCGCGCGATAGGGAGCTTTCCAGAGCGCGGGCAGGTGACGATGCCAGCACTGAAGGTCAGCGGTTGGCCATCGGCGTGGGCCAGTTTGGCGCTCGCCAGTCGTTGGCGCAGTTCCACGGCGATATTGACGGCCGAGGGGCCGTGATGACCCGGTAGCAAAGCCACGAACTCTTCGCCTCCGTAACGCGCAAATACGCCGCCATGATGATCGAGAAGCGACTGGCCCAGTTGCGCAAAAGAACGTAAAAACTCATCACCCACCAAGTGGCCCTGTTGGTCATTCACGCGCTTGAAATAGTCGATATCAAACAGGATCAAGCTGAGTGGGCGCACACTCTGTGACGCTTCTACTTGCTCGAGAAAAAAGCGGCGATTGGCAATTCCGGTTAACTCGTCATGGCGGGCCAGCCATTCGACTTCCTGCTGCAATTTACTGCGCTTTTGAATCTCTTGCTGCAGCGTGGCGTTGCTCTTTTGCATCACCCGGTGCTGCTGGCCCAGGCGCTGGAACGTGTATAAAACCAGATAGAGTAAATAAGCCAGCATTAAGCCGGTCGCCAAGCTGATCGTGGGCAGCCGAGGCAGTCGGCTGACCAAGTGCTCCCAACGGGGTTGGTAAGAGAGCGTAAGCGCTTTATCCAATAAATTGATGGGGTAATAGAACTCCCAGGGGCCTGGGTGGGTGGTGTCGCCGTGTTTCGCTAATAGTCGGGAGCCGTTATGCCAGCGAATAACGCCTTCGCTGGCCGGAAGTTGCGCAAATAGTGCTTCTGCAAACAGGGGAAAGCTTACCACTATTGCCGCCGCGCCTAACGGCGTACCTTCAGCATTCAGCACGGGTAAGTAGTGAATCACCCCCGGGCCGCCTTGCAGTAACTGAACGATGTTTGTGCTGCCTTCGCGCTCTCCCCGCAGTGCCGGTTCTAACGCCTCGCGTCCTGCTGGTTGTGCATTGAAAAGCCGTCGCCCAAGTGTGCTCAGGTTGAGTATCGTAAAGGGATAAACGTGGCGGATACCGCTATCGGGGGTCACAAAGGCAATGTTAATTAAGTAGTTAAAATCTTGGCGGTATCCGGCGGCTTGATCGGTCCACTGCTGGTAGGTCGGGGGTGTGGTTTGCAGCTGCCAGATACGTGCGAAACGACGCATGGCACTTAAATGGCTGTCGATCTCTTGTGAAAGCTGGTGAGTGGCGCGCTGGGCACGCTCTTCAACGCGTAGATGAAGTTTTTTTTCGGCCTCAACGTGTAGCTGTTTCCACAGCAGTAACCCGGCGATCAGCAGTGCGCAGGCTGGCCAAAATGCGTTGGCTAAGTAGCGTTTTCCACGCCAATGACGGGCTGATGAGAGGTATTGGCCCAGCAGCAATAGGCTCAGTACCAGCAGGCTGGGCCACTGGGCTGCATAGCGAAGCAGCGGGGTAAAGGCCCGATTGCTTTCAATAAATTGTAAACCGATCAGCAAAAGAACCGCGAACAGCAGCAGGGGAGCGCCTAAGCGCGCACGCTGGCGCAGCAGTATGGCAAGCGCGTTCAGCTGAAGGGCGAGCGTCATCAGTAGCGGAGCGCGAAAGCGCTCAAAAGGTGCGGGATGGACCCATGAAGCCAACGCCTGCCATTGCGCAGTGGCCAGCCATTTTTCAGGGGCTAAATAGCTGACGAGCCCGGGCAGCAGTAAGCCCATCGCACTGACGCACAACAAACAACTAAGGGGCCGATAGCGCCGATAGCTACTGAGCTGAGCCAGCGTTACCAGCAAAAGCGCAACAGTCGTTACTCCGGGTTGTGTGACGACAAGCGCAACGGCGCCACAGGCAGCCATAATGGGTAGCCAATGTGCGGCGCGTGCAATGAGTAAGTGCATCGCATCCTCACGTTAATCAAGCGGCGGCACAAGCTCAAACAATAACAGCGGATCATCGTTGACAGGCGTTTGTTCAAGTTGAAAAAACTGTTGGCGGCTACGTTCTACATACTCGATCATTTCGTAATAGCGGCGAATATTACGCACGTAAATAACCGGCTCGCCGCCACGGGCATAGCCATGGCGCGTTTGGCTATGCCATTCGCGTTGTTGTAATAGCGGTAGGGCCGCACGCACATCTTCCCAGCTGTCAGGGTCACCGCCGCGTATTTCGGCGATCTTGCGCGCGTCGTATAAGTGGCCAAGGCCCACGTTATAGGCAGCCATCGCCATAAACAGGCGGTCATCACCGGTAATATCTTCGGGTAAGCGGTCTTTAATGCTGCGTAAATAGCGCGCGCCCCCATCAATGCTTTGGGCCGGGTCGGTGCGGTCAGCGACGCCCATTTCACCCGCGGTAGGGTTGGTCAGCATCATTAACCCGCGCACCCCGGTGGGCGAGACGGCATCGGGATCCCAGTGAGACTCCTGATACCCCACCGCTGCCAGCAGTTTCCAGTCAAACGCTGTTTCGCGAGCGGCCTGCTGGAACAGTTCCGTATAGCGGGGTAAGCGTGCATCAAGATGATCAAGAAAGGTGCGGGTGCCGACATACTCTAAATAGTCGTCATGGCCGAAGTAGCGGCTTACCAGCCGGTCAAGGGTGCCGCTTTGTTGAAGATCTTGCAGAAAGCGATTGGCGGACTCAAGCAATCCTAAGCCGCGGCCACTCGGCACGGCCCATGCCATGGAGAGTGGGTCGCCGAGTATAAAGCCCCGTTCTACATTAGGAAAAAAAAGCCGATTCAAACGAAACTGGTGCTCGAATATCACCGCGGCGTCCAGGGTGCCGCTTTCGACCCGCGCGAGCAATTCGGCCACCTCGAGTTCGTGAGACTCTTTCCAGCTTAACGTGGGGTACTGGCGTTGAAGGTCGCGCAGCGCTTCGCCAGTGCCGGCTTCACTGAGCGTACCCAGTTCCAGGTCGACCAAGTCGCTTGGTTCGCTAATGCCGTTCAGCCCGCGGCGGTAAACCACCAGTGGCTGCATCTGGATAATGGGCCGAGTGTAGTAAATGCCGGGGGTGTTAGGTAGCAAAGGGAGCGCTGCGGCGCCCAGGTCGCCTTTTTCACGCACCGCGGGCAGAACGCTTTCGGGGTGATGGCTGGCATCCAGGTTAAGGCTAACCCCCAGGTAGTCCGCAAAGCGGTGCATCAGCTCATACTCAAACCCGGTGGGGCCTTGGCGGCCTTCGTAATAGGTGGTCGGGGTATTGCGGGTATGAACGGTAATAAAATCTTTTGCGTCGATATGCGTCAACTGCTCGCCGGGAGGGACGAGAGAGAGCGTCGGCACCATGGTTAACAGCGTCACGGCAGCTAGCGCATAGTAAGCGCTGGCGCGGGCTATAAAATGTCGGCAAATCAACGTCAGCATGGCGTCTTGTCGGCATGAAACAATCTGCCACGATACCCAGCCGGGGTCACGCTGTCACCTTGTTGATTTCGTGTGACGGCTGGTTTCCAGTATCATAGGGGCTTTCCGGTACCATAAAAGCACGGCCGCCTAGCGGCCCGGTGATTTCCCTGCTCGAATTTCCCTGCTCTAGAGGCTTCAGGATATGCTCGAACTGCGAGGCGCGCCCGCCCTTTCTGCCTTCCGTCATGCTCGGCTGTTAACGGTGCTGCGTGAACGTGTTCCCGAGGTGGAAGCGCTGTCTGCCCACTATGTTCATTTCATCGATCTCAATGCGCATGATCAAAGCGAGACGCTGGACGATGCCGCCCACGCGCGTTTGGTGCAGTTGCTCGACTATGTGCCGGGCGATGGCACGCAATCGGGCGTCGAGATTCCTGACCATGCCCAGCGTTTTTTAGTCGTACCTCGCCTGGGTACCCAGTCTCCCTGGTCGTCTAAAGCGACGGATATCGCCCTTAACTGCGGGTTGCGCCAGATCAGCCGTATCGAGCGCGGCATCGATTACCGGGTCAGTTTTACCGCGACGCCCGATGAAGAGAGCCTAAGCGCGCTGGCAGCACTGCTGCATGACCGGATGACGGAAACCGTGCTAGCCGATGCGTCAGACGCTGCCAAGCTGTTTGCCCACCATGACCCGGCACCGCTGGGCAGTGTGGATATTCTTGAGGGTGGCCGAGAGGCGCTGGCAAGCGCCAATCAGGCGCTGGGATTGGCGTTGGCGGAAGATGAAATCGACTATCTTGTCGATGCGTTCAATGAGTTGGGGCGTAACCCCAGCGACGTTGAGCTGATGATGTTTGCCCAGGCTAACTCCGAGCACTGTCGGCATAAAATTTTCAACGCCGACTGGGTCATCGATGGCGAGCCACAAAGCCACTCGCTATTTAAGATGATCAAGAATACTTTCGCGTCGTCGCCCGACAACGTGCTGTCCGCTTACAGTGACAACGCCGCGGTCATTAAGGGCAGCCAGGCGGGGCGCTTTTTTGCCACACCGCTAACCGGGGCGGAAGACGAGCGGGCACTTTACGGCACCCATCAGGAGCCCATTCATATCCTGATGAAGGTGGAAACCCACAATCATCCTACTGCGATTGCGCCTTTCCCCGGCGCAGCCACCGGTTCTGGGGGCGAAATTCGCGATGAGGGTGCCACGGGTATCGGCGGTAAACCCAAGGCCGGGCTGTCAGGGTTTACCGTTTCCAACCTGCGCATTCCTGAATTCGTGCAGCCCTGGGAGGCCTTCGATTACGGCAAGCCGGGGCGCATGGAGTCGGCACTCAATATCATGCTTGAAGGCCCGATAGGCGGCGCCGCGTTCAACAATGAGTTTGGCCGCCCCAATTTAACCGGCTACTTCCGCACCTACGAGCAGGAATCCCTGAACGAAGGTGGCATCGAGCGGCGTGGCTTTCATAAGCCGATTATGCTCGCCGGTGGTTACGGCAATATTCGTGCTCATCACGTCCAAAAGGGCGATATCCCTGTCGGTGGTAAGTTGATCGTGATGGGTGGCCCGGCCATGCTGATTGGCCTGGGCGGCGGCGCGGCCTCGAGTATGGCGTCAGGTACTTCCAGCGCCGATCTGGATTTTGCCTCGGTACAGCGTGAGAACCCTGAGATAGAGCGTCGCGCCCAAGAAGTCATTGATCGCTGCTGGGCGCTGGGGGACCACAACCCGATCCGCTTTATTCACGATGTAGGCGCGGGCGGTCTTTCCAATGCGCTACCGGAATTAGTCAAAGACGGCAATCGCGGCGGCCGGTTTGATCTGCGCGCGGTGCCGAACGCTGAGCCGGGCATGAGCCCGTTGGAAATCTGGTGTAATGAAGCGCAAGAGCGCTACGTGCTGGCCGTCGCGCCTGAAGACCTGGATACCTTCGATGCGCTGTGCAAGCGCGAGCGCTGCCCCTATGCGGTCGTCGGTGAAGCGTTGGAAGCGCACCACCTGGAAGTGAGCGACGGTCATTTCAACAGCAAGCCGGTAGATTTGCCGATGAGTGTGCTGTTCGGCAAAGCGCCCAAAATGCAGCGTGAGTTTGCGCGCCACGACCCTGAGCTTTCCGGCATGATGTTGGATAATCTCGACCTGCGCGAAGCGCTGGATCGGGTGCTTCGCCTGCCCACCGTCGCCTCTAAAAACTTCCTGATCACCATTGGTGATCGCTCGATTACCGGCCTGGTGGCCCGCGATCAAATGGTCGGCCCCTGGCAGGTGCCGGTGGCTGATGTGGCGGTCACCACGGCAAGCTATGACACCCACGCCGGTGAAGCCATGGCGATGGGCGAGCGGCCGCCGGTGGCGTTGATCAATCCGGCGGCCAGCGCCCGTTTGGCGGTCGCCGAAGCGATTACCAATCTGGCGGCAGCGCCGATCGCCAAACTCAGTGATATCAAACTCTCCGCTAACTGGATGAGTGCTGCTGACCACCCAGGTGAAAACCAAGCGCTCTATGACGCGGTTTACGCAGTCGGCATGGAAATGTGCCCGGCGCTGGGTATTGCGATCCCCGTGGGCAAAGATTCAATGTCGATGCGTACCGCCTGGAAAGATGAAGGCGAGCAGGGGGAATACGAAGACAAAAGCGTTACCTCACCGCTTTCGCTGGTAGTCACCGGCTTTGCCCCAGTCACCAACGCAATGGCCACGTTAACGCCGCAGATCAACCTGGACCAAGACGAGTCGGACCTCATTTTGATCGATCTGGGCAGCGGCCAAAACCGGTTGGGTGGCTCTGCCCTGGCCCAGGTATACGGGCAAGTGGGTAATGACTGCCCTGACGTCGACGATCCGGAAGATATCAAGGCGTTTTTTGAGGTCATTCAGGGCCTCAACCGCGATGGTAAGCTGTTGGCATACCACGATCGCAGCGATGGCGGCCTGTTGGTCACCCTGTTGGAAATGGCCTTCGCCGCCCACGCCGGGCTTGAGATCAAGCTCGACTGGATGATCGATGAGCCGGTCGAAGCATTGAATGCGCTGTTCTCCGAAGAGCTGGGAGCGGTGATTCAGGTCAATCGCCAGCACACCGAAGAAGTGCTGGCGCAGTTCGCCGTCGCCGGTATCGAAACCTGTGGTGTGATTGCCCGCCCGCGCTACGATGATCAGGTGCGCGTCACGCTGTTCGAAGAGCCGCTATTGGAAACCACGCGTCAGCTGACCCATCGCACCTGGGCAGAAACCAGCTACCGTATGCAGGCGCTGCGCGATAATCCCGAATGCGCGAAGAATGAGTTCGACAACCTGCTCGATAGCCGTGATCCGGGGCTTTCTGCCACGCCCACCTTTGATATCAATGACGACATCAGCGCGCCGTTTATTAATACCGCTAAACCGGCCATGGCGGTGCTGCGCGAGCAGGGCGTCAACGGCCACGTCGAGATGGCCTGGGCCTTCGATAAAGCCGGATTTGAAGCGGTGGATGTGCATATGAGCGACATCCTCGAAGGACGCGTTTCGCTGGATGCGTTCAAAGGGCTTGTCGCCTGTGGCGGCTTCTCATACGGCGATGTGCTCGGCGCTGGCGGTGGTTGGGCGAAATCGGTGCTGTTCAACGAACGCGCCCAGGAACAATTTTCTGCCTTCTTTGCCCGCGACGACAGCTTCTCGCTAGGGGTCTGCAATGGCTGTCAGATGCTGTCGCAGTTGAAATCGCTGATTCCCGGCGCGGAAAATTGGCCGACGTTTGTGCGCAATGAGTCCGAGCAGTTCGAAGCGCGGGTCTCCATGGTGCGGGTCGAGAAGAGTCCGTCGATTCTGCTGGCCGGAATGGAAGGCTCAAAGCTGCCCATTGCGGTTGCCCATGGCGAAGGGCAAGCGGCGTTCCGCGATAGCGCGCACCTACGCAGCATGCAGTCGAGTAGCCAGATCGCGCTGCGCTACATCGACAACTACGGCCAGGCGACCACCCGCTACCCGGCCAATCCTAACGGCTCGCCCTCGGGCATTACCGGGCTGACCACGCCCGATGGTCGCGTGACCATTATGATGCCGCATCCTGAGCGGGTTACCCGCGCGGTTACCAACTCCTGGCGACCGGCAGAGTGGACCGAAGATGGCGCCTGGCTGCGCCTCTTCCGCAACGCTCGGGTTTGGTTGGGTTAACGGAAACACCCTGATAGGTGAACAATGACGCAACACGACAAGGCGGCCTCCGGGCCGCCTTTCGCATCCCTCGTGCAGACGCCCCAGTTACGCCCCTACCAGCAGGAAGCGGTAAAGCGGGTGGTGGGGCACTTTCGCGCGTCCAGTGAGCCGGCGCTGGTAGTGCTGCCGACTGGCAGCGGTAAATCCCTGGTCATCGCGGAACTGGCGCGTCTGGCGCGGGGGCGGGTATTAGTGCTGGCCCATGTGCGCGAACTGGTAGAGCAGAACCATGCCAAGTATCAGGCGTATGGCCTCGAGGCAGATATATTTAGTGCTGGGCTAAAGCGCAAAGAGGCAACCCGGCAAGTGGTGTTTGGCTCGGTGCAGTCGGTGGTGCGCAACTTAGAGCGCTTTAACGACGCAAACTTTACCCTGCTGGTGATCGATGAGAGTCACCGCGTATCGCTCAATGAAGACGCCAGCTACGGTCAGGTGATCGAACACCTGCGCCGCCAGAACCCCCAGCTTAAAATACTCGGGCTCACCGCGACGCCTTACCGCTTGGGGCAAGGGTTCATCTACTTTCGCCACCATCACGGCATGGTGAGGGGCAGCGAAGAGAGTTTCTTTCGCGACTGTGTGTTTGAGCAGCCGCTGCGTCTAATGATCAAGCAGGGCTATCTGGCGGCGCCAAAACGCCTGGATATGGCGATAGAGGGCTACGACTTCTCGGCGCTCAAACCCGCTTCGAGCGGTCTGTTTCCGGAGGAAGCGCTTAACCGAGTGGTGGCTGGAAGCCGAGCAACGCCGGGCATTATCGAGCAAATCATCGCACGCGCGGTGGATCGGCAGGGCGTGATGATCTTTGCCTCGACGGTGGCCCATGCGGAAGAGATTATGGGCTATTTACCGCCGGCTGAGGCCGCCTTGATCACCGGTGCGACACCTTCTAAAGAGCGCAAGGCGTTGATTGATGCCTTCAAGGCGCGGGCGCTTAAGTACCTGGTGAACGTGGCGGTACTGACCACCGGTTTCGATGCGCCGCATGTGGATCTGATCGCTATTTTGCGCCCCACCGAGTCGATTAGCCTCTATCAGCAGATGATCGGGCGTGGGCTGCGTCTTTCGCCGGGTAAAGAGGACTGCTTGATTCTGGATTATGCCG
>OJFM01000122.1_pt1 | contig 11508 bp, 8 predicted proteins | sample 1594211 | NCBI WGS metagenome assembly OJFM01 (sample SAMN05416783, study PRJEB24817) | seawater metagenome | isolation source: Sea water | place: Canada:Atlantic | collected 2013-11
TTCCGATCTCAGGAGCATGTTACATTACCTTCAAACGCCGCAAACGCCCGATGTTGCTGCATCGCAGCAGTGATTGACATAAAAAGAGAGTGCTTATGACTACCCAGAGTAAACGCCCCCTATACCTTCCTTACGCCGGTCCTTCTCTGCTTGAAATGCCGCTATTGAACAAAGGCAGCGCGTTTACTCAACAGGAGCGCCTGGCGTTTAACCTGATTGGTTTACTTCCCCAAAAAGTGGAAACCATTGAAGATCAGCTAGAGCGTGTGTATCGCCAGTACCAGCAGTGCCACAGCGATCTTGAAAAACACATCCATCTTCGCGCCATTCAAGACGATAACGAAACCCTCTATTTCCGCTTGGTGTCTCAGCATTTGGAAGAAATGCTGCCGATCATTTACACCCCTACGGTCGGTCAAGCGTGCCAGGAATTCTCCAATATTTACCGTAACCACCGCGGTCTGTTTATTAGCTACCCTGATCGCGAACACATGGACGACATACTGCGCAGCGCCACCAAAGATAACGTCAAAGTGATTGTGGTAACGGATGGCGAGCGGATATTGGGCCTCGGTGACCAAGGCATCGGCGGCATGGGTATTCCGATTGGTAAGCTGGCACTTTACACCGCCTGTGGCGGCATCAGCCCTGCTTACACGCTACCCATCATGATTGATGTGGGAACTAACAATAAAGCGCTGCTGGATGACCCGATGTACATGGGCTGGCGCCATGAGCGGGTAGGGCAGGAAGAGTATGACGCCTTCATGGCAGAGTTTATTGCCGCCGTGAAGCGCCGCTGGCCTAACGTGCTGCTGCAGTTTGAGGATTTCGCCCAGGCCAACGCCGTACCGTTACTGGAACGCTACCGGGATGACCTGTGCTGCTTCAACGATGACGTACAGGGCACCGCGTCGGTGGTGGTGGGTACCTTGATGGCCGCTTGCCAAGCGCGTGAAGAAACCATTGCGCAGCAGCGTGTCGTGTTCGTGGGCGGTGGTTCGGCAGGGTGTGGTATTGCCGAGCAGGTCGTGGTGGCCATGGAAGCGGAAGGGTTGACCGAAAGCGAAGCCCGGGCGCGTATTTTCATCGTCGACCGGGACGGGTTGATGACCAGCGATCAGCTATGGCAGCGCGACTTCCAGCGCCGTCTGGCCCACGACCCCTCCTTGGTGGTTGGCTGGAATGGCCAAGGCCTGGAGGAGACGATTGCGCAGATCAAGCCCACGGTATTGATTGGTGTGTGCGGCCAGCGCGGTATCTTCACCGAGCAGGTCGTGCGCACCATGCACGCAGGCTGTGAGCATCCGGTGATCATGCCGCTCTCCAACCCAACCTCGCAAGCAGAGGCGGTGCCGGAAGATGTTATCCGCTGGACCGATGGCCAAGCGCTGGTAGCCACCGGCAGCCCCTTTGCGCCGGTGGTTTACAACGGCCGCACTTACCCGATTGCCCAGTGTAACAATGCCTATATCTTCCCAGGCATCGGGTTGGGCGTGATTGCCGCCAGTGCGAACCGAGTGACCGATGAGATGCTGATGAGCGCCTCACGAGCGCTGGCACGCGAAGCGCCGCTGGTAAAAGAGGGCAAGGGCGCGCTGCTGCCACCACTGGGGCGCATTCGTGATATCAGTAAGTCGATTGCCTTTGAAGTGGCCGCGCAGGCGCAGCAGAACGGCGTGGCGCTGAAAACCAGCGGCACGACGCTGCGTGAGTTGATTGAAAAGGCGTCCTGGTCACCGGATTACCGCACCTATCGCCGCCGCGCATTCTAGCCAAAAAAAAGCCCCCACCGAGGTGGGGGCTGCAAGCATTGGTAGGTTTTACCCTTAGGCTGCGCCAATCATCTTGCGCAGCACGTAGTGAAGGATACCACCGTGACGGTAGTAAGCCAGCTCGTTTACCGTGTCAATTCGGCACTTGGCATCAACGCTACGTTCACCCTCAGCATTTTTGATCACAACTTTGACGGTGCCACCCGGCGTCAAATCGCTTAAACCGGCAATCGAAATTTCTTCATCGCCCGTTAAGCCTAACGTCTGGCGGCTTTCGCCCTCGGCAAACTGAAGCGGTACCACGCCCATGCCGATCAGGTTGGAGCGGTGGATACGCTCAAAGGATTCGGCGATCACCGCGCGAACGCCCAACAAGCGTGTGCCTTTGGCGGCCCAGTCCCGCGAGGAGCCAGTGCCGTACTCTTTACCGGCGATCACGACCAGCGGCTTGCCTTCCTCTTTGTACTTCATGGCCGCGTCATAAATGGCCATCTGTTCGCCGCTGGGCACATGGCGGGTTTCACCACCGACAACGCCATCGAGCATCTCGTTTTTGATCCGCACGTTGGCGAAGGTGCCGCGCATCATGACTTCATGGTTACCCCGGCGTGAGCCGTAGGAGTTGAAGTCGACCGGCTTAACGCCGTGCTCTTGCAAGTAGCGGCCAGCCGGGCTGTCAGGCTTGATGGCGCCCGCCGGGGAGATATGGTCAGTGGTGACCGAGTCACCCAGCATCGCCAGCACGCGGGCGCCGTGCACATCTTCGATCGCATCCGGCTCACGGCCCATGCCTTCAAAGAAGGGCGGGTGTTGAATGTAGGTCGATTCCGGCCACTGATAGACCTTGCTCTCTGAAACGTCGATCGCTTTCCAGACCTCGTCGCCCTCAAACACCGCGCCGTACTCTTTACGGAACATCGCCATATTGACCTTCTCAACGGCGCTGGCGATTTCTGCCTGCGTGGGCCAAATGTCTTTCAGATAGACCGGCTCGCCGCTGCTGTCTTTACCAATCGGATCCTTGGTGAGGTCACGCTGAACGTTACCGGCCAGGGCATAGGCAACCACCAGGGGCGGTGAAGCCAGCCAGTTGGTTTTGACCAGCGGGTGAACGCGGCCTTCGAAGTTCCGGTTGCCAGACAGCACGGAGGCGACGGCCAGGTCACCCTGGTCGATGGCCTGCTCGATCTCATCAGGCAGCGGGCCTGAGTTACCGATACAGGTGGTGCAACCGTAACCGACCAAGTTGAAGCCCAGTGCATCCAGGTCGTCGTTGAGCCCTGCGGCTTCCAAATAGTCGGTGACTACTTTGGAGCCGGGAGCCAGTGACGTCTTCACCCAAGGCTGGGTCGTCAGACCCTTTTCGCGTGCTTTGCGCGCAAGTAGGCCCGCCGCCATCATCACGCTGGGGTTGGACGTGTTGGTACACGACGTAATAGCCGCAATCACCACCGCGCCGGGATCAAGGCTAAAGTCTTGATCGTTGAGTTTAACGTTCTGGCTCGTATCATGTTCGAAGCTACGTTCAACGCCGACGGCGGTTTGGCCGCCTTCAGAGGAGAATTTGCCTTTTTCGGTCGGTTTGGCCTTGCTGTCTTCCTGCAGGAACTTGCCAAAGGCTGATGCCATATCTTGAAGTGCAACACGATCTTGTGGACGTTTGGGGCCAGCCAGACTGGCTTCCACTTCGGTCATGTCCAGGTGCAGGGCATCGGTAAAGATCGGCTCGTCGCCGGGTTCGCGCCATAGGCCCTGGGTTTTGCTATAGGCTTCAACGAGGGCAATTTGCTCATCTTCACGTCCGGTAAGGCGCATGTAGTTGAGCGTTTCGTCGTCGACCGGGAAGAAGCCGCAAGTCGCGCCATACTCAGGCGCCATATTGGCAATCGTCGCGCGATCCGCCAGCGGCAGGTCTTTCAAGCCATCGCCGTAGAACTCCACAAACTTACCGACAACGCCTTTTTTACGCAGCATTTCGGTCACGGTCAGTACCAAGTCCGTAGCGGTAATGCCTTCGCGTAGTTTGCCTGTCAATTTAAAGCCAATGACTTCGGGGATTAGCATTGATACCGGCTGACCGAGCATGGCTGCTTCGGCTTCGATACCGCCCACACCCCAGCCGAGTACGCCTAAGCCATTAATCATGGTGGTGTGAGAGTCAGTGCCCACCAGCGTGTCGGGATAAGCGAAGGTTTTGCCATCTTCGTCTTTGATCCATACCGCTCTGCCTAAATATTCCAGATTCACCTGGTGGCAGATGCCGGTACCGGGCGGTACTACGCTAAAGTTGTCGAACGCCTGTTGGCCCCAACGCAGAAACTCATACCGCTCACGGTTGCGCTGCATTTCAATATCAACGTTCTCTTGAAATGCCGCGGGGTTACCAAATTTATCGACCATGACCGAGTGGTCAATGACCAGGTCGACCGGTGAAAGCGGATTGATCTTCGCTGGGTCTTCGCCAAGGCTTTCGACCGCCGCGCGCATGGAGGCTAAATCCACCACACCAGGCACGCCAGTGAAATCTTGCATTAAAACGCGAGCCGGACGGTAGCCTATTTCACGGCTGGATTTACCTTCTTTCTGCCAGTCGACCAACGCCTGCATGTCTTCTTCAGCCACGCTTTCGTCATCGCCGAAGCGCAACTGATTTTCGAGTAGAATTTTGAGCGTCTTGGGCAGCCGGTCAATGCTGCCCAATGCCTCTGCCGCTTGCGGTAGGCTGTAGTAGTGGTACGTTTTACTGCCTACCTCTAAGGTACTTAGCGTGTCGGGTGTCTTGCTCATATCTCTCTCCTCTGATTGCTGAGTGTTGCCCTCAGCGTGACGGTCACGATCTTCCTGTCGATTGCTTACCCTAGCTTGGCTTACCCCAGTATGACGCTGATTTTGTAATAACACATGGGTGTTTACTCAAGCGCTTTCAAGGTTTCTTCGCCTAATAGCGTAGACGAAACCTTGCAATAGCTTGTACTTGGCACCATTTCAGGCAGACTCTGTGCCTAATTTTTTATAAAGCCTTCTACACAGCTATCCGTCAGATCTTTACAAGGTGGTGTCATGGAAACTCGTCATGAGCGTTTGATTATTCTTGGGTCCGGCCCGGCAGGCTACACCGCTGCCGTGTATGCCGCGCGGGCAAACCTGAAGCCGTTACTGATTACCGGTATTCAGGCAGGTGGCCAACTGACCACCACCACCGACGTGGATAATTGGCCGGGTGATGCTCAAGGCGTTCAAGGCCCCGAGTTGATGGAGCGGATGAAACAGCACGCGGAGCGCTTTAATACAGAAGTGCTGTTTGATCATATCCATGAGGTCAGCTTAGGCGAAAAACCCTTCACGTTGAAAGGCGACAGCGGCATTTATACCTGTGATGCCCTCATTGTGGCTACCGGGGCCAGTGCACGCTACCTGGGGCTGCCTACCGAACAGCAGTTTATGGGCCAAGGGGTATCGGCCTGTGCCACCTGCGATGGCTTCTTCTACCGTAATCAAGAAGTCATTGTGGTGGGGGGCGGTAACACCGCGGTGGAAGAAGCGCTCTATCTCTCTAACATTGCCTCCAAAGTCACCCTGGTGCACCGCCGGGATACGCTGCGAGCAGAAAAAATCCTGCAGGACAAACTGCATGAGAAGGCTGCGGCGGGCAAGATTGCCCTGGAGTGGTTCCAGGAAGTCGAGGAAGTACTCGGCGATAACTCGGGCGTCACTGGGGTGCGCGTAAAATCCACTCAGGATGGCACGAGTAAAGAGATCCATGCGCCTGGTTTGTTTATTGCCATCGGCCACAGCCCCAATACCGGTATTTTTGAAGGTCAGTTAGCCATGAACGGCGGCTATATCAAGGTGACGTCAGGCCTTGAAGGCAACGCCACCGCGACCAGCGTGCCGGGTGTATTTGCCTGCGGCGACGTCATGGATCACATCTACCGCCAAGCGATTACCTCGGCGGGCAGCGGCTGCATGGCGGCGCTGGATGCCGAGCGCTATTTGGACGGTATTGCCGGGTAACGTAGTCCTCTGATTTGAAGCGTGAAGCGCCTAGCAATCGATAGGCGCTTCATCGATTCGCAGACGCCCCAACTGACTCAGCACCAGCTTTTTGCCCTGCGACGCATGGCGGCTGTTTCCCGAACAAACGTTAAAGCTACCGTTATAACCACTCGTGTAACCTAGCGGGCTGTAGCGAATGCGCGACCAGCCTCGGCTATACGTGACCTGGGTGCCTTGCTCAGCAGGCATAATGCGCAAAATATCGTCGGCTTTCACGTTATCTGTTTGATCCCCCTTGACGATCATGAGCGCACCGCTCCATTCGCTTGCGCAGGCCCTGCGCTCTTCATCAGCGGGGCAAAGCGTGATTTGGCGACGCTGGCTGATGGCTGTATTTCGCGCTAACGAAAAAGTGCTTTGTAAGCGATTCACTTCGCTCGTTTGTGCGGTGCGCTCCCCTAGTGCTTGAAAGTTAGGCAGCCCCCAGGCGGCGATAATACCCACCAACATGAGTGTGATCAGTAGTTCAAGCAGCGTAAAACCGCCTTCAGGCAGGGTGTGTGTGTTGATACGACCGTTGCTCATCGCCTTCCTCACTTGACCTTGTTATTGCCCGCGCTATGCTCTCTGTCCGTTGTCCACCGCGAACACGCTTTGGTTAATAGGTCACCCTAAGCGGTACAACGCTTTTTTTATGTAAGCCAAAACGGACAATCTTGTGAGCGATTTCTTAATTATTGGCGGCGGCGTGATGGGAATGATGACGGCGCTGCAATTAGCCGATGCCGGCCAGCAAGTGACGCTGGTCGAGCGGGGCGAGTGCGGTAAAGAAGCCTCTTGGGCCGGCGGGGGTATCGTTTCTCCGCTCTACCCTTGGCGCTACGATGCGGCGATATCGCAGCTTTCACGCTGGTCGGAAGGCGCTTACCCCTCGCTGGCACTGCGGTTGTTAGAGGAGACCGGCATTGATCCCGAGTACCGCCAAAGAGGTCTGCTCTACCTAAACGTCGATGATGCCGATGGAGCGCTACATTGGGCGCGTCAGTTGGGCAAACCGCTCGAACGGGTGGGGGCAGATTTCGTTCACGCTAAAGAACCCGATGTGGAAATGACCGGCGACAGCGCGCTATGGATGCCAACCCTGGGCAGTGTGCGCAATCCACGTTTAGCCAAAGCGTTAAAAGCACGGCTATCGGCCTTGCCGCAGGTAACGCTTAGAGAGCAGTGCGAGGTCAGTGGTTTTCTTCAAAAAGCGGGCAACGTCGAGGGCGTGGTGACGGCACAGGGGCCAATCACGTCTGGGCGAATCATTGTGTGTGGCGGTGCCTGGGCTGCCCAACTGTTGGCGCAGTTAAAAGTGCAGCTACCCGTCAGGCCGGTAAAAGGGCAGATGATCGCTTACCAGGCACCCAAAGGCCTTTTGCAGCGCGTGGTACTGAAAGATGGGCGCTACATCATCCCACGCGCCGACGGTTTGCTGCTGGTCGGTTCCACACTGGAAGAGGCGGGGTTTGATAAGACCACCGATAACGCGGCCCTTGCTTCATTAAAACACAGCGCTGAAACCATGCTGCCCGCACTGGCCACCTGTCCGGTGGTACACCAGTGGGCCGGGTTACGCCCCGGTTCCCCTGCGGGAGTTCCGTTTATTGGTACGCTTCAAGAGTGGCCTAACGTCTTCGTCAATGCAGGCCACTACCGAAATGGGTTGGTTTTGGCACCTGCATCGACGCATCTATTGGTGGATCAGTTGCTTGAGCGCGAGCCGCTTATTGACCCTGCGCCTTATCAGCCCACGCCCGAACGGCTTATTCAGGCTTAAGGCGTTTCGTCTTTGTCCTGCTGCTCTTGTAAAAAGCGGTCGCGATGGGCGCTGGAGCAGAACCACTGCTCGTGGTCGCGCAGCGCTTCCTCTTCCGGGACGTGCACCTCGCACCAGCGACAGCGCACCATTTTACCGCCTTCATGACGATTGACTTGTTTATGCTGTGCTTCATGCGCAAGCTTACGTTGTCGGTAGATGCCGTAAAGCTTTAAACCGGCATAAAATACAACGGCGAAGATAATCAACCGAATGATCAAGAGGTTCATCCTTATTTTGTCTCCCGAATGAGGGAACTAGGCTTGGGATAGACGCATGGCCTTTGCCTGTTGGCGGCCCTTGCGGGACAATGCGTGTATGACGGTGTCACCCTATTTTAAAGATTCTCAAGAGATTTTAACGCCCATGCAAGACTTAACGCTGGTAATGGCCCAACTCGATCCTCTGGTCGGGGATATTCCTGGCAATGCCGCACGCGCCATCGAGGCGGTGCGTGAAGCACGGATCGAGCATGGGGCAGATATTGTTGTCTTTCCTGAGCTTTTTTTGTCGGGCTACCCGCCGGAAGATTTATTGCTGCGCCCTTCGATGGAAACCCGCCTGCGTGAAGCCCGCGCCCTGATGGCATCGAAAGTTGCCCGGGATGTGCTGGTGATTATTGGCTACCCAGGCGTGCGTGAAGGCCGTTGCTACAATTTGGCCGGGGTGCTTTTCAACGGTCAGTGGGAAGCCGAATACGCTAAGCAAGCGCTGCCTAACTATCAGGTTTTTGACGAGCAGCGTTACTTCACCCCCGGCACTGAACCGCTGGTTTACGAGCATAAAGGCGCCAAGCTGGGCCTGTTGATCTGTGAGGACTTGTGGGATGGCGCCCCGGTGAGAGCAACCACCGAGGCAGGGGCAGAAATACTGATTAGCTTGAATGCCTCGCCTTATCATCAAGATAAGCCTGCTGAGCGGTTACGCTTATTGGAGCAGCATGCCCAAGACGTCAAGCGACCGATTGTGTACGTAAATACCATTGGCGGCCAAGACGAGCTGGTATTCGATGGGGGCTCCAGCTGTGTTAACGCTAGCGGTGAGCTTCAGGTGCTGGCGCCGTATTGGCAGGCGGGCCTGATGCCAGTCCAGTTTTTACAAACCAGCGCCACGGTGTGGGAGCCTCAGCCCGGTGAAATCGACCCCGAGGTAGAACCGGAAGAGAGCCTTTACTGCGCGCTCGTTACCGGGCTGCGTGATTACGTCAACAAAAGCGGTTTTGATGGGGTAGTGCTGGGGCTTTCCGGCGGTATCGACTCAGCGCTTTCACTGGCGATTGCGGTGGATGCGCTAGGCCCTCAACGGGTGCAGGCGGTGATGATGCCGTATCACTACACGGCGGATATTTCTAAACAGGACGCTGCCGAACAGGCCGATATGCTTGGCGTTCATTACGAAATCATGCCCATTGAGCCCATGGTCGACGCCTTTATGACCACGCTGGCTGAAAGCTTTGCCGGTACGCAACGCGATACCACGGAAGAGAACCTGCAGTCGCGCTGTCGCGGTGTACTATTGATGGCGATCTCCAACAAGAAAGGCTTGATGGTACTGACCACCGGCAACAAGAGCGAGATGGCGGTGGGTTACGCCACGCTGTATGGCGATATGGTGGGGGGCTACAATGCCATTAAAGACGTGTATAAAACCTGGGTTTATCGCCTTGCCCGCTGGCGCAATACCCAATCGCCGGCCATTCCTGAGCGGGTGATTGAGCGCCCACCCAGTGCCGAGCTGGCGCCCGATCAGCAAGATAGCGACTCCTTACCCGATTACGATGTGCTCGACGCGATTTTGGTCAGCTACATTGAAGGCGACATGAGCGCTGAGGCAATTATTGCCGCGGGTTTTGACGAGGAAGACGTTTATAAAGTGGTTAAGCTTGTTGACCGCTGCGAGTATAAGCGCCGCCAAGCCCCCATCGGCGTCCGGGTGACGCCGCGAGGGTTTGGCCGGGACCGCCGCTACCCGATTGTGAGTGGCTGGCAGCCCGGCGCGTGATGGCGCTCCATGATGCATCAAACGAGTTGTAAATAAGGTATCTAACGACGACGTTGCGCTGCCTTAAAAACTTTCTTAAAAACTTTCCCACTCAGGTGTGGCCTGCTGCGTTTTGACAGCAGGCAACCTGCTCATCGTATTCGTTGAATGGGCGCGCACAGGGGCCAATGCGTTACGCGGTGCTTGTGCGTCTGGGTGGGTATCAGGCAGCTTGAAAACTTGCATGGCGTGTAGCAGTGAATGAGCGTTTTGACGCAGATTATTGGCGGCAGTGGCGCTTTCTTGAACCAGTGCAGCGTTCTGCTGGGTCACATGATCCATCTCGGTCACTGCTCTTCCCACTTCTTGAACGCCGGTGCTCTGTTCGGCACTCGCATTACTAATTTCCTTCATAATGCTATTGACGCGCTCGATAGCCGCCACGATTTCAACGGTTGATTTGCTGGCCTCTTCGGCGCGTTCATTGCCGTGGTTAACCCGTTCCAGATTTTTCGAGATCAGGTTGTTGATTTCCCGCGCTGCGTCAGCGCTGCGTTGGGCAAGCCTGCGAACTTCTTCAGCCACGACCGCAAAGCCACGACCGCAAAGCCACGACCGCAAAGCCACGGCCATGTTCGCCAGCGCGGGCCGCTTCGACCGAAGCGTTAAGGGCCAGAATATTGGTTTGGAAGGCGATGGCATCAATGGTCGAAATGATGCCCGAGATTTCCTGTGAGCTTTTATTAAGATCGTTCATGGTGTCAACCACCTGGTGCACCGCGTCGCCACCGCGGGTGGCGGTGCGAGAAGCGCTCGTGGCCTCTTGGCTGGCCTGTGCTGCGTTCTCGGCATTCAGGGTAACGGTGCTATTGAGCTGCTCCATGGCGGAAGCTGTCTCGGCCAGCGCACTCGCTTGCTGCTCCGTGCGTGAAGAGAGGTCGTTATTGCCTTCCGCAATTTGTTCGCTGTTGCTGGCAACCGCTTCCGCCGATGCACGAACCTGCGACACGATAGTTTGCAGATGATGTGCCATCGCCACCTGGGCAGCCATGATGCTATGGGTATCGCCTTCTTTGAGGCGTCCTTGGCTGTTCAGCTCACCACGCCCAATGGCTTCTGCAAACGCTTTGACTTCGTGGGGTTCCGCACCTAATTCGCGCAGCAGCTGGCGAGATAAAAACACCGCAATCAAACCGCCTACCAGTAGGGCAAACAGCGTCAAACCCAACATCTGCATTTGAAAGCCGGAAGCCGTATCGCGAGCAGTCGCCGTGGTCGCGTTATTTAGCGTTTGCTGAAGATCGATAAATTGATTAATGCGGTTCAACCACTCGGTATAAGCCGGGCCTGCTTGTTCTAGCAGCAGCGTTTGAGCGCGCGCATCCTCGTCTGCTTGGCGGGCGGCGATGACCTGTTCGGTTAACGCGCGGGTGATGACGGCTTGGTCGTTAATGCTACTCACGATTTGCTGCTCTTGTGCACTGCCAGCGTGTTCGCTGGTCACCTGCTGCATACCGGTTTCTGCCACACTGTAAGCATCGCGAAGGCGCTGTATTTCGCTCTCTAGCGCCCCCAAGTTGCCATTGCCTGAAGTAATCACGATGTCGCGTAATACGATAGCGCGATCGTGCACGCTGCCACGCCAATCCACCGCAAACCGCTGTTTGGTGCCGTTAACATCGTTGATGGTAGTGAGGCTACGATCAATTTGGTTGACTTGGTAAATACCAACGGCGGTTAGCAGAATCAACAATCCCAGCAGGGCAGAGAAACCTAGCGTGAGGCGTGTGCTGATTTTCGTTTTGCTGGAATGTGCTCTCAAAAGTGACATCGTTTGCTCCCTCAGGCGCCGAGATCGGAAGAGCGTCGTGTAGGGAAAGAGTGTAGATCTCGGTG
>OJFM01000138.1_pt1 | contig 11206 bp, 9 predicted proteins | sample 1594211 | NCBI WGS metagenome assembly OJFM01 (sample SAMN05416783, study PRJEB24817) | seawater metagenome | isolation source: Sea water | place: Canada:Atlantic | collected 2013-11
ATACGAGATGGTACCTGTGACTGGAGTTCAGACGTGTGCTCTTCCGATCTGCGAGTCGATAATGGACAAACCAGTTTGGTGGGCAGTCGCCTGCTCCGAAGAATTAAACGAGAAGAAGCCGATCGGCGTGCATATCGGCGATCAGCCGGTTGTGCTGTGGCGCGATGCGGAAGGTCAGGCCCGTGCGCTGGAGGACCGCTGCCCGCATCGTCGTGCACCGCTTTCGCTGGGATGCGTGCTCGATAGCGGCGCGATCCAGTGTGGCTATCACGGGTGGACATACGCTCCCGATAGCGGCCGGTTGATCGATATTCCCAACCTGAAAAGCGATCGCAAATTCCCGCCGATCTATCGCGCGAAGACTTTCGGTGTGCAGGAAAGCGGCGGGTTCGTCCGCGTGTGCCTCGATCCAAAGGCGATCGCCCCTGCCCTCGGCGGTGACGTGCTGCCGGACAGCGGCGTCGAGACGATCGCGCTCGATCATCGCAATTATGTCGATGCACTGCTCGACGACCCTTCGCTGGTGATCGGTATCAGGGGTGTGCGCTTTACGACCTACCTTTTCGAAGAGGTGAAGGAAAAGGACGGACGGCTTATGCTCGAACGGTCCTGCCAGTGGTCATCGAACAAATGGCCGGCTTCATTCAGCGCGGAATTCCCACTGGCCGCCGTCTTTTCGGTCGAGCCGGAGACCGGCCAGTGCGACATACTATTGCGCGACTCGGAGATGGCACCGATATTGCGCATATCGCTTGCGCCGGTTCCCGCCGCGCGCGGCACAACGCAGGTACGCTGGCGGGCCAAGAAGGAAGACGGCCTCAGCGGGATTCGCGGGAAGATCCTGGGCGTCGGCACGCCGCTCACGGTCCGCTCGCATGTCGATGCCGAAAAGCTGCGCATGTTGCGCCCTTCGGTATCGGACCGCGCCGCGCAATTGCGTGACGAAATGACCGGCGACCCGGCCCCGGAAAACGCAGACGCGGCCGCCTGAAGACACTACGAATTACGCCAAGGAGAGTATCATGCTCGAAGAAGCGACTATCGCCCCGACGACCGACAATGCAGACCCGATCGCGATCGATCCCAACGATTTCGCGGCCAAGGTCAATTCGTGGACGCCGCACGATCTGCAGATGAAGGACGCGTTCTTCCCGCTCGCACACAGCGACGCGATTACGAAAAAGCCTATCCGCCGCTCGGTCTACGGGATTCCCTTTTTCCTGTGGCGCGAGGGTGGCAAGATCGTGGCTGCCGAACAGCATCCCAATAGCGTGGATCTGACCGCGACCAGTGAATATACCGATGCGCAGGGCCGTTATCCGGTAATCGAGAAATACGGCTATGCCTGGTGCTGGCTGGGCAACCCCGAAAACGCCTCGCCGGAACATGTACCCTCGATACCCTACCTGCCCGAGGACGGCGACCTGCCCAAGCACATGCGCGGCACCGTGCACTTCGATTGCTGCGCGCCGCTCAGCCTGGAAAACCTGATCGACCTGACCCATGCCGACTTCCTCCACGCCGATGTCGTCGGTGACGAGAAGATGGACAAGGAAACGGTGGAGGTCTTCCACGATAGCGAGACCATCACGATGGTGCGTACCTGCACCAACAAGTCCGTTGCCCCCATCATGAAGGTCTTCGGCGGTGTAAAGGCCGACGTGCAGCAGGTGCGGCAGGTTATTCGCATCTACCTGCGCAGTCATGCCGCGATCGCCTATGGTCGGTTCAGTCCGGGCGATAACGTGCAATTGTTCCACCCCTGCGTTCCGGAATCGCGTGATCGCAATCGGCTCGATTACACGATGAACACCAGCAATGTGAAAAAGACCAACCCGTTCCGCTACATGATGCCCAAGGCGGCCTACAAGGTATCGACGCAGGACAGCTCGATGACTTCACCGCAGAGCCCGCGCTACATGCATACGGAAAAGCGCAAGGACCTGCATTCGCCGCTGGATGAGGCTGGGCAGAAGTATCGCGTTCTGATGCTTGCACTTGCCGAGCGGCAGGCGCGTGGCGATTTCGAATATCGCGATAATGTCAGCGCCGATTGCAGCGAAATCATTGGCTACGACGGCTCTCCGAGGAGCTGAGGCCTAACCGGAATCCTGCGGCGAACGTGTGTCGAATCCGCGTTCGCGCAGGAATTCCAGATCGCTCGGAGTGTCGAGGTCGGCGGCCAGGCCGATCGACCGGACCACCGGCATGTCGGCATCCTGCGCACAATGCAGCGCGCGGCTATTGGGCCCGAATTCGAAACCGAAATCGCGACCATCGGCTAGCGCCAGCGCATTGGTGCCCGTGCCTGCCCGATCGGTCGCCAGTGCCGCTCCGTAACGTTCGGCGGTATCAAGCAGGCTGTCGACATCCGCCACGCCAACCAGTGGAAGGTCGGCATGAACGACCAGCAGCGGCCCGGGACCGAAACCATCGCGGAATGCGGCGATCTCACGGTTGAGACCGCGACCCCGATCTTCTGCGCACCGCGTCTCACCCATGTCCGGCACCCGGTCGGTCAGCACGACCCGCTCGTCTATCTGCGGGCATTGCGCCAGTATCGCCAGCACGTGACGCGCCATTCGCGCGACGGCGACCGAACGCTCCGCATTGCTTAACGCAGAGCCGAGCCGGGTCTTGCCGACAGGGCCAAGCCGCAACGGGACCAGCGCGGTCCAGCGCATCAACCCCGACATTCCCGCGCCAGTGCCAGCGCCGCTTCTGCCACGCGCACCTTGTCCGCAGGGCCTTTCATGATCGTATCCGTGCGCCCGATTTCCAGCCCGGTCGGCGTTGCGTCGTCTTCATGCACGAGGAGGCCGTCGAGCAGTCCGGCATAATGCGCCGCTATCCCCGCGTTGCTGACGTCGATGTCCAGTTCGCGCATCAGTTTCGCGGTCGGCCCCTTGACCGCGTCCCCGCGAACAAGTGGCGAGACGGCGACCAGCGGTGAGCGACGATTGTCGAGCGCGGCACGCAAGTCTGGGATCGCGAGGAGCGGGTCGACGCTGAGCCAGGGGTTCGATGGCGCGACAAGGATCGCATCCGCCCGTTCGATCGCTTCGATCACACCGGGCGCGGCACTAGCGCTTTCGGCACCTTCGAACACGACCCCTGCGACGCGTGGCAAGCACCGCTGTTCGACGAAATAACGCTGGAACGGCAGGACTCCTTTGTCGGTATCGAGCCACGTGGCGACCCGGTCGTCGCTCATCGGCAAGATGGCCAGGCCCAGATCCCAGGCACGCGCGAAGCGGGCGGTGATCGCCGAAAGCGGTTCGCCCGCATCGAGAGCCACGCGGCGCAGCACATGCAGCGCCAGATCGCCATCACCCAGGCGGAACCAGTCCTCCCCGCCAAGCGAGGCAATAGCCTCCATGAACGACCAGCTTTCCCCTTGCCGTCCCCAGCCCAGTTCGCGATTGGCCCGTCCCGACAGCGTGTAGAGCAGCGTGTCGATATCGGGCGAGACGGGCAGGCCCAGATGGACAAAATCGTCGCCGGTGTTGACTATGGCGGTAAGATCGTCCGCGGGCATTGCGCGGTAGAGTCCATCGACGAGCTTGGCGCCGCCGACCCCGCCGGTCAGGACCACGACCTTTTCGCTCACCGAAACAGGTCCTCAACCTCGGACCGCAAAAGCGACTGCGAGCCTTGCGATTCACCCTCCCACGAAAGACCGCGCACCACGCAGGCAGGCAGCCCTTCGGCGCCTTCGCCCATTGCCAGCCCGGCTGCTGCGGCAACGCTGTCGGCAAAGGCAATCTGCGTGACCTGCATCGTGCGGCCGTCGCGATCGGGCTGGCCGCGCTGGTCGATTACGCCCGGCAGGCCCGCGATGCCGATAGCGACGTTCACCGTGCCGACACGCCACGGCCTGCCGAAACTGTCTGAAATGACGACCGCCGGACGTTGCCCCGTCCTGTCGTAGCAGGCCTGCGCAATCCGCGCCGCGCTGGCATCGGGATCCTCTGGAAGCAGGATGACCTTCCCGCCCCGCTCGCTCCCGACATTCGACGCGTCGATCCCGGCATTGGCCATCACGCAGCCCAGGCGGTGCCGGGCGATCAGGACATTGGGGCCGGTGCGGACGATCCCAGTGGATTCGCGCAGCACCAGCTCCACCTGCACCGCATCCTTGCCCACCTCCGCCGCAAGCGCTCGCGCTTCGGGCGAAGGCTCGACACCCGCAGGATCGACAATGCGACCCTCGGCTTTGGAGACGATCTTCTGCGTCACGACGAGGATATCGCCCGCCACGATACCCGGCTCGCCGCCTTGCAGTCTTTGCGCCAGAATGGCGGGCAAGTCGTCTCCGGGGGCAAATTCCGGCAGGCCATCAATCGGTAAAACCGAGTACACCTCAGCCAGCCGGCGAGAGTTCGCCGGTTATCCGGATGCCCGCCCCGGGCACGCTGTAGGTTTTGTTGATGAAGATGAGGATCGAGGTGAGCGCCTCTGCCGCGGCCGAATTGGCCAGCGACCCCGCGTGAATGCCGCGCAGGCCGATCGCGTTTGCCATGTCGACGATAACGCCACGCGCCGCCTTGTCGTCACCGAAGACGAGGATGTCGCATTCGACGTCTTCGGGTTTCGCCAGCTTGGCGGCGGCCACATTGTGGAAGCCGGACACCAGCCTCACGTCTTCGCCAAGCAAGGCCTTTGCACACATGGCGGCAGAGCCAGCTTCGGGCAATTGCACCCGCATGACTTTCGGCGGCACGAGCGGAACGGTGGTGTCGACCACGATCTTGCCCGCAACATGCGGTGCGATCTGCTCGATCGTACCGGCCTGCGCGGCGAAGGGCACCGTCACGAATATGATATCCGCCCATGCCGCCGCGTCCGCATTGGCCATGCCCTTCAGATCGTGGCCCAGTTCCTCGGCCTTGGCCTGTGCCGATTCTGCGGAACGAGAGCCGATGGCCACGTCCTCACCCGCGCGGGCCAGACGCCATGCCAGTGCGCCGCCAAGGTCTCCGGTGCCGCCGATGACAGCAATTTTCCTGCTCATTTTCGATTGTTCCCGTATGTCAGATCGCCAGCACGGACTCACGCCGTGCGGACTGGTACAAGGTGGTCCGCTCGACCAGAGGGCGCCCGATCGCCGAAGTCAGTTCGCGCATCTGCTCCACGCCGAATTCCTGGCCGTTGACGCCGCCCGCCGCGCGCGTGATCGATTCATCCATCAACGTGCCGCCAAGGTCGTTTGCCCCCGCCTGCAACGTGGCCGCTGCACCCTGAGGGCCGAGCTTGACCCAGCTTGCCTGAATATTCGGGATGATTCCGTCCAGCACGATCCGCGCGACCGCGTGCATCAATAATGTCTCCCGCCACGTCGGACCCGAGCGTGTTTCGCCGCGCCGCCAGTTGGGTGCTTCCATGTGAACAAATGGCAGTGGCACAAATTCGGTGAAACCGCCGGTTTCCGCCTGCAAATGTCGGATATGCAGCAGGTGCGTGGCCCAGTGACGGTACTGCTCGACATGACCGAACATTATCGTGGCGGTGGAACGCAGTCCTACCGAATGTGCCGCACGCATCACGTCCAGCCATTGCCCGGTATCGACCTTGTCGGCGCAGATGATTGCGCGAATGTCGTCGGAAAGAATCTCGGCGGCAGTGCCGGGCAGGGTCGCCAGCCCCTCCTCCTTCAGCATGGCGAGGTATTCGGCATAGGAGAGGCCGCTCGATGTGGCACCATGATGCACTTCCAGCGGCGAGAAGGCATGGACATGCATGTCCGGCACCGCGCGCTTCACCGCCTTTACGATGCCGCGATAGGTGCTGCCGTCGTAGCTGGGATGAATGCCCCCCTGCAGGCAGACTTCGCTCGCGCCATTCGCATAGGCCTCCTGCGTGCGGCGGGCGATTTCGTCATGATCGATGTTGTAGGCGGGACCGCGTTCGCTCTTGGTGCTGCCCTTCGAGAAGGCGCAGAAGCCGCAGCGATACAGGCAGATGTTGGTATAGTTGATGTTGCGGTTGATTACATGCGTTACCGCATCGCCCACGCGGTCGCGCCGCAATTCGTCGGCAAGGGCGGTAACCGCTTCGAGGTCGCGACCTTCGGCGGTGAACAGCCGCGCCACCTGCCGCTCGTCCAGCTCCTCACCATGTTCGGCAAGGCCCAGTGCGGTGCGGATCGCGGCATCGCGGCCGGTCACGATGGCAGGCAGGCATTCGGGGATCGCGTCGCCCGTACCTGCATGCCAGTCGCTGTCGCGTGGCAATCCGCGCGTATCCACCGCGCGGCGGATCCGCGTGCGCAGGGGCGGCTCCACCCACCGTTCCACATCCTGCGCAAAGGCAGGACCGATCGCCAGACGCTGGCGCAAATGCCGGCCGGCCTTCTGCGTTTCCGTCTCGAGCCTTTGCAGGTGCGGCCAGGGCGCTTCGGGATTGACGTGATCGGGTGTGACCGGAGACACCCCGCCCCAGTCATTGACGCCCGCGGCCAGCAATTGTTCGAGCTGGCCGGGCTGAAGATTGGGCGGCGCCTGAATGGTCATCGCGGGGCCGAGGATGTGGCGCGCGGCGCTGATGGTCCACAAATGCTCTTCGAGTGGCGGTTCGGGCGCGTCGCGCATCAGCGTGTCGGGCTTGGCCCGAAAGTTCTGGATGATTACTTCCTGGATATGCCCGTAGCGTTCGTGAAGCTCGCCAATCGCCATCAGCGCTTCGATACGTTCCAGCCGCGTCTCCCCGATCCCGATCAGCAGGCCGGTGGTGAAAGGCACACGCGCTTCCCCTGCCAGCCGCATCGATTCAAGCCGAACCGCCGGCACCTTGTCGGGCGAGCCATGATGCGGCATTCCCTTCTCGCCAAGCCGGTCGGACGCGCTTTCAAGCATCAGCCCCATGGAGGCCGAGACCTTGCGCAGCGCGCGATAGTCGTCCGCGTCCATGATGCCCGGATTGAGATGCGGCAGCAGGTCCGTTTCGTCGAGGACGAGGCCCGCCACATGGGCCAGATAATCGAGCGTGCTCGCAAACCCGCGTTCCGTCAGCCAGTCGCGTGCTGCCGTGTAACGTTGCTCGGGTTGGTCGCCGAGCGTGAACAGTGCCTCGCGGCAACCTTGCTCTTCGCCTGCGCGGGCAATCGCCAGCACTTCTTCCGGCTCAAGGAAAGGCGCGGCGAGTTGCGACGGGCGATGCGCGAAGGTGCAATAATGGCAGACGTCGCGGCACAGTTTCGTCAGAGGGATGAAGACCTTGCGCGAATAGGTCACGATCGTGCCGTGCCCGGCCAGCGTCATCTGCCCGGCCTGACGTATAAGCGCGTCCAGCGGCGTCTCGTCCAGGAACGAGAGCCAGCTTTCGGCGGTGCGGGTTTCTTTCAGGCTTGGCACATCATCCATCGTTCTTGCGCGGTCGACCTCCTTCATGGCTATGGCTGGCGCAGGGACCCGCCCCAGTTACGCTACCTGTCAGATCTTCGTCCTGTCCGCACCCTTGAGTGACAGGATTTCCCGCGCTTCATCGGGCGTTGCCAGCGAAAGGCCCATGTTCTCGATGATGCGGCGGGCATTGGCAACCTGCTCGGCATTGGTTTCGGCCAGTCGGCCCGGGCCCGCCCAAAGCGAATCTTCCAGCCCGACGCGCACATTGCCGCCCATCGAGGCAGCCATGGCGACGATACCCATCTGCCGCGCACCCGCGCCCAGGACCGACCATTCGTACTGGTCGCCGAACAGCCTGTCGGCGGTACGCTTCATGTGCATCACATCGTCGGGATGGCTGCCGATCCCGCCGAGGATGCCGAAACATGTCTGCACGAACAGCGGTGCCTTCACCAGCCCGCGATCGAGGAAATGGGCAAGATTGTAAAGGTGGCTGGTGTCGTAGCACTCGAACTCGAAACGGGTGCCAAGCGGGGTCAGCAGCGCCAGAAGCCCCTCGATGTCCTTGTAGGTATTCTTGAAAACCAGGTCGCGCGATGCCTCCAGCACCTGCGGCTCCCAATCGTGCTTCCAGTCCTTGTAACGATCAAGCATCGGGAACAGGCCAAAGCCCATCGAACCCATGTTGAGGCTGGCGACTTCGGGAGCAAAGGTCGTCGCCGGGCGCAGGCGCTCTTCCAGCGACATCGACGGATGGCCGCCGGTCGTAAGGTTCAGCACGGCGTCGCAGCGCTGCTTGATGACCTTGAGGAAGGGCTCGAACAGATCGGGATTCTGGTCCGGGCGGCCATCCACCGGATTGCGCGCATGCAGGTGGATGATCGCCGCGCCAGCCTCGGCTGCACCGACAGCGGCTTCGGCGATCTCTTCGGCACTCACGGGCAGGTGCGGTGACATGCTGGGTGTGTGGATCGCCCCCGTCACCGCGCAACTTACGATTACCTTGCCCTTGGCCATATTCTGCTTCTCCTAATCAATCCGTGTCGCGCCAGACGCGCGTGGGGCCGAGACCCCGCTAATGTCGCCCGAACCCAAATGCGGGCTGCGCGTCAAGCCAGGATACCCAGTTGACGAGCGCGAATAACCGCTTGCGGGCGTCGACGCACCCCCAGCTTGTCGTAAATCTGCTGCATGTACCATTTCACCGTCCCTTCGGTCAGGCCCAGCCGCGCGCCGATTTCGCGGTTGCGCAGGCCGCCGCTGACTTGCCCCAGGATTTCGACTTCGCGATGCGACAGCCCTCCGGTCGGTCCGAATTCGGTCACATCGTCCCCCAGCACCTGCGGCTTGCCCTGGAGAGCCTGCACCAGCTGCGCGGCAAACCGGTCGACGGTGTTGTCGAGGATCGGTCCGTTGCCATAGGCTTCCACGATCAGCGAACCGATGGCGCCCCCTTCGTCAAAGAACGGCCGCGTCCATCCACCCGGCGCCGCCAGTTCCACCGCCGCCCGCACAGACCGTCGCGCTTCCGACTGATTGCCCGCCAGGACCGCGATCTCGGCCAGCAACAGTTCGAAAGTAAGCGCCGAGCGCACCGCACCGCGCTTGCGCACCAGTTCGAGCCAGCGCTTGGCGACCTTGCGCGAACGTACCAGACGAAAGCGATGCATTTCAATGCGAAGCCACGCGATCGCCAGCCATTCGTTCAACCGCGTGGGGTTGAGCGTGGGAACCGGCTCTTCCTCCGATGTCAGATCGCAACCGGCAAAGGTCTGTTCGGCGAGGTCGAGCTGACCGCTGCGGACCAGTATGCGCACTTTCTCCGAAATCACGATGGCGCGCAGACGATCGAGGCCGCACTCGATGGCAATCAGGTCCGCCTCGTCCAGACCTGCAAGCGCGGTCGCGATATCGCCATTTGCGGCGGAAAGGCGCGCGCGAACCAGATATCCCGAAGCGACCTGATCGACGAATCCCCATTGGCGAATCGTCGGCAGATGGCCTTCCACCAATTCGCTTGCGCGTTTGAGATCGCCGCATTCATAGCTGATTTCGGCAAGCGGCAGCGATGGCAATGCGGCGATTCCCGGAACCAGGGCATCGCGTTCGAGCGCAAGCTTCTGTGCCTCCTCGAGAAACTGGCGCGCGGTGTCGGTCTTGCCTTGTGCGACCAGCGTGGGAGCGACCGAGGATTTCAGCGCGATCGAGGCAAAGTCCGAACCGGGCCTAGCCAGTGCCTTGCGCATTTCCGCTTCGAGCCGGAGCATGTCGTGGAAATGATACAATTCGCGCCGCGCCGACAGGAGCTGTGCCAGCAGCGTGCAACTGAGATAGGGATGATCGTCGCCCAGCTCTTCCAGCAGCCGCCCGCATTCCTGTTCGACGAAGTTCATATTGTCCCGCGCGGCTTCGAGCATGACCCGCCGGTGCCGCACGTGGAAGCCAAGGCGGCGAACGGCATGGTCGTCCAGTTCGCCGGCTTCCACCTGTCCGGCAATCGCCAGTTCGGCGGCATCGATCATGCGTTCGGCCGAGCTAAAGGCCAGCCGCCGGCTGCGCCGCCAGGACATGGCCAGCAAGGTCTGCGGATGATCGCTGATCAGTTCCCACGGCAGGTGGCTGGCAAGCTCGTCCAGCCGCATCATCAAACCGGCATAGATCATCGGCTCGGCCAGCACTTCGATCTGTTCGGCCAGGAAATGCTGGTCGCCGCACTTCTCCGCATGATCGAGCGCGCGCAGGTAATTGCCTTCCCCGGCGAAGAACCGGCTTGCCCGCCGGTGCATCTCGGCCGCACGCTCTGGCGCATGCTTCATCAGTCGTCCGCACACGATCTGGCGGAACAAGCGATAGTGCCTGTAATGTCCCTGTTCGCGGTCGACATCGATCAGGAACAGGCCCATCGCATAAGCCTTGTCGAGAAGGAGCCGCGCCTCCGGATCCCTGATCACGGCGGCACAGGCGGATGGGGTCAGCTCCTCCAGAACCGAGGTATCGACGAGAAAGTCCCGCAGGTCCTGCGGCAGGCCGTCGATAATCTCCTCGTTGAAATAGCTGCCGAATTCATGGCGCAGGCCGACCGAACCGTTAACGCGGCTGCGCCCTTCTGCGAGGTCGCGCTCCCATGCGCGCGCGGCAAGGATCAGCCCGGCCGCCCAGCCCTGCGTATCGGCCACTATGGCGCCCAGTTCGGATTCGGGAATATCGCGGCCCGCCTCCTGCCGGATAAGCCGCTCGGCCTCGTCGCCGGCAAAGCACAAATGCCGGGTGCCCACTTCCAGCAGGTGCCCGAGCGAGCGCAGGCGCGCGAGGCGGATCGAGGATTCGCCGCGCGAGGCGATGACCGTGGTCAGGCCGTCGCGCGCGCTGAAGATCAGTTGTTCGAGGAACTTGTGGACTTCGGCCGGAAGCAATTGCGCATCGTCGACGAACAGGACCGGCGGCGGACCGGACCGGCGGGCAAACTCGATAAGCCAGGAACGAGGATCCTTGTTACCAGCCTCTATGCCCACGACCGCACAGGCTTCGGTCAGCGCCTGGAGAAAGGTATCGAGCGAATCGATGCCGGCCCGCGCGGCGATCCACATGACCTGCCGCCCCTCGTCGTTCAGCAGCTCTGCCCAACGCAACATGGCCATGGTCTTGCCGAAACCGGCCGGCCCGATCACCGTTGCCACGCGGGCGTTACCTACCTTGGGGGCGAGATTTTCGATCGCCCCGCGCACGATATGTTCATGCGCCGCGTGTGGCGGAACAATGGTCGTTTGTACTACGCCCATGTGGTATCTCTCTTCCCTGGATCGATCGGCATTGCGCACGTCGACTTTGGCGGCTCTATCAAGCCGCGACGCGCGCAATGCAAG
>OJFM01000139.1_pt1 | contig 11200 bp, 1 predicted proteins | sample 1594211 | NCBI WGS metagenome assembly OJFM01 (sample SAMN05416783, study PRJEB24817) | seawater metagenome | isolation source: Sea water | place: Canada:Atlantic | collected 2013-11
GCGACGGCGGCAATCGTTGGTGGGTAAGAAGTGGGGGCTCAGGGGGCGGGGGGCAAGATTGGCAGGCGCGATCAGTAGGCTCCGACCGCGCCTTGGGCATCAGCCTCGGCGGCGACGCAACACCAGCGCGGGGAGCGCCAGCAACAAGCAGAGTCCCCAGGGCGTCGGGCTCTGCGGCTGACCGGGGCTCTGCGTGCAGTCACCGGCTTCGCTGCCCGTGAACGTGCCACCCTCGCGGAAGGGATCGTCGTTATTGACGGTGTCGCACTCATCGCCAATGCCGTCGCCATCGCCGTCGAACTGATCGGAGTTGGCGTTCTCGGGGCAGTTGTCGACGTTGTCGGAGAGGCCGTCGTTGTCGTCGTCGTCATCACAGACGTCGCCGATGCCATCGCCGTCGATATCCGTCTGCGCGGGGTTGGCGATGTCGGGGCAGTTGTCCTCTTCGTTGTCCAAGTCGTCGCCGTCACGGTCGGTGATCGTCACGTCGTCGATGGTCAGCAGGGGATCGGTCTCACCGGCGTCAACGCGGCCGTTGTGGTTCGCGTCCTCGGCACCATCGCTGACGCTGCCGCCGTCGGTGTCGGGGTTGAGCGGGTCGGTCACGGTGGTCGGATCGGCGTCAGGCAGGTAGTTGCCGTTGGCGCGATCCGTGTCGCTGTCGACATCGCGGTCGGTGAGGCCAGCCTCGGTGCCGTCGCGCACGCCGTCGTCGTCGCTGTCGGGGTCCATGGCGTTGATGAGGCCATCGCCGTCGGTGTCGGTGTCCCAGTCGGTCTCGGCGTCATCAGTGATGCCGTCGTCGTCGGAGTCGCGATCGAGCCAATCGGTGCCGGCTTCGGTCTCGTCGGCGTTGGTCAGGCCATCACCGTCGGCGTCGTCGTCGCACACATCGCCGGCGCCATCACGGTCGTGATCGCCCTGCAGCGGGTTGGCGACGTCGGGACAGTTGTCGTCTTCGTCAGCCTTGCCGTCGTTGTCGTCGTCGGTGTCGCAGGCGTCGCCCTGGCCGTCGTTGTCGTTGTCGGCCTGGTCGGGGTTGGCGACCGTGAGGCAGTTGTCGACGCCGTCGTTGATGCCGTCGCCGTCATCATCGTCGTCGCACAAGTCGCCCTGGCCGTCGCCGTCGAGGTCGGCCTGACCGGGGTTGTACAGGGCAGGGCAGTTGTCGCCGCCGTCTGCTGCGTCGTCGCCGTCGATGTCGTCGTCGCAGGCGTCGCCAATGTCGTCCGCGTCGGCATCGACCTGATCGGGGTTGCCCACGAACTGGCAGTTGTCGTCGTCGTCGAGCACGCCGTCTTCGTCATCGTCAGCGTCGCAGGCATCGCCCGCGCCGTCGGCGTCGTTGTCGGCCTGGTCTGCGTTTGAGACGTCGACGCAATTGTCGTCAGCATCGTCGACACCGTCGTTGTCGGTGTCGTTGTCACAGGCGTCGCCCTCGTTGTCGTCGTCGACGTCGCGCTGGTCGGCGTTGGCCACATCGGGGCAGTTGTCGCGGCCATCGGGCACGCCGTCGCCGTCATCATCGCTGTCACACGCGTCGCCCATGCCGTCACCATCGGTGTCGGTCTGGTCGGCGTTGACGATGTTGGGGCAGTTGTCGTCGTCGTTGTCCGTGCCGTCGCCATCGCGGTCGTCGTCGCAGGCGTCGCCCGTGCCATCACGGTCAGCGTCGCCTTGGCGCACGTTCGAGATCTCGGGGCAGTTGTCGACGTCGTCATCGACGCGATCGCCGTCGTCATCGTCGTCGCAGGCGTCGCCGAAGCCGTCCTGGTCGAGGTCGGCCTGGTCGGGGTTGGCGAGGGTGCGGCAGTTGTCTGCGTTGTCCGCGATGGTGTCGTTGTCGTCGTCTTCGTCGCAGGCGTCGCCGAGGCCATCAGCGTCGGCGTCGGCCTGGTCGGCGTTAAAGACGTCGGGGCAGTTGTCATCGTCGTCTTCGATGCGGTCTGCGTCGCGATCGCCGTCGCAGGCGTCGCCGATGCCGTCGCCGTCGCCGTCGGTTTGGTCGGGGTTGACGGTGTTGACGCAGTTGTCGGCGGGGTCGTTGACGCCGTCGTTGTCGTCGTCGTTGTCGCAGCGGTTGCCGATGCCGTCTTCGTCGAGGTCGGCCTGGTCGGGGTTGGGCACGTTGACGCAGTTGTCGACGTCATCGCTGACGCCGTCGTTGTCGTCGTCGACGTCGCAGATGTCGCCGAGGGCGTCGCGGTCGAAGTTTTCCTGACCGGGGTTGGCAATGTTGGGGCAGTTGTCGGCCGCGTCGGGCACGCCGTCGCCGTCATCATCGCCGTCACAGGCATCGCCGAGGCCGTCGTCGTTGTTGTCGCGCTGCTCGGGGTTGAAGACCAACGCGCAGTTGTCAGCCTCATCGGCCACACCGTCGTTGTCGTCATCGCCGTCGCAGGCGTCGCCGAGGCCGTCGAAGTCATTGTCGCCCTGGTCGGGGTTCGCGGTCAGGGGGCAGTTGTCGAGGCGATCGTCAACGCGGTCGTTGTCGTCGTCTTCGTCGCAGGCATCGCCGCGGCCGTCGTCATCGTTGTCACGCTGGTCGCCGTTGGGCACCTGCGGGCAGTTGTCGTCGACGTCGTCGACGCGATCGTTGTCGTCATCGTCGTCGCAGGCATCGCCGTCGCCGTCGCCGTCCAAGTCGCCCTGGTTGGCGTTTCGGGTGAAGACGCAGTTGTCGAAGTTATCGCCCACGTTGTCGTTGTCGTCGTCGTCGTCGCACAGGTCGCCGAAGCCGTCGCCGTCGTTGTCGGCCTGCTCGGGGTTGGCGAGGCGCTGACAGTTGTCATCGCCATCGTTGACGCCGTCGTCGTCGTCGTCGTTGTCACAGGCGTCGCCGAGGCCATCGCGATCGGTGTCGGTCTGGTCGGGGTTGGCGACGTCGGGGCAGTTGTCACCGGCGTCGGGCACGCCGTCGCTGTCCTGGTCGCCGTCACACTCATCGCCAATGCCGTCGCCATCGCGATCGAGCTGGTTGGCGTTGGGGGTGAAGACACAGTTGTCGTCGCGGTCGGTCACGCCGTCATTGTCGTCGTCGCTGTCGCAGGCATCGCCCACGCCGTCGTCGTCGTTGTCGTCCTGGTCGCGGTTTTGCTCGAAGGGACAGTTGTCGTCTTCGTCGGCCACGTCGTCGTTGTCATCATCGCTGTCGCAAACATCACCGGCAACGTCGCGATCGGCGTTGGCCTGATCGGGGTTGGGGGTGTTGGGGCAGTTGTCGGCGACATCGGGCACGCCGTCGTCGTCGTCGTCCTGCTCGCAGGCATCGCCCAAGCCGTCGTTGTCGTTGTCGCCCTGGTCGGGGTTGCTGACGCGAGGGCAGTTGTCGTCTTCGTCGTCGACTTCATCGTTGTCGTCGTCGTCGTCACATGCATCGCCGTCGCCGTCGCGATCGTTGTCTGCCTGGCCCTGGTTGGGGGTGTTGGGGCAGTTGTCGCGGGCATCGGGCACGCTGTCGTTGTCGTCGTCGTCGTCGCAGATGTCGCCAATGCCGTCGGCGTCGTCATCGGCCTGGTTGCCGTTGGCGAGGGTGGGGCAGTTGTCGTCTTCGTCGTCGATGGTGTCGCCATCATCGTCGTCGTCGCAGACATCGCCTTCGCCGTCGTCGTTGAGGTCGGCCTGGTCGGCGTTGGCCATCAACGGGCAGTTGTCGACATCGTCGCGGACCCGGTCGTCATCGTCGTCGTCGTCGCAGGCATCGCCAAAGCCGTCGGCATCGGTGTCGCGCTGGTCGCGGTTGACGACGAGGCGGCAGTTGTCGCGATCGTCGGTGAGGCCGTCGTCATCGTCGTCGTCGTCGCAGGCATCGCCTTCGCCGTCGTCGTCGGTGTCTTCCTGCAATGAGTTGGGCGTGTAGACGCAGTTGTCTTGCTCGTCGAGCACGTCATCCGCATCGGCGTCGCCGTCGCAGGCATCGCCCGCGCCGTCACGGTCGGTGTCGACCTGATCGGCGTTGACGGTGTTGGGGCAGTTGTCGCCGTCGTCAGGCACGCCGTCATTGTCGTCGTCGTCGTCGCAGGCGTCGCCCGTGCCGTCGTCGTCGTTGTCGCGCTGGCCGGGGTTGCGCAAGCGCGGGCAGTTGTCTGCGCCGTCGGCGACGTCGTCGTTGTCGTCGTCGTCGTCGCAGGCGTCGCCTTGCACGTCGCGGTCGAGGTTGGCCTGGTCGGCGTTGACCACAAGCACGCAGTTGTCAGCGTCGTCGAAGACGCCGTCGTCATCATCGTCGCGGTCGCAGGCATCGCCTTCGCCGTCGCGGTCGGTGTCGCGCTGATCGGCGTTGGCGAGGCGGGGGCAGTTGTCGGCGTCATCAGCGACGTCATCGTTGTCATCGTCGGTGTCGCAGGCGTCGCCCTGACCGTCGCGGTCGAGGTCGGTTTGGTTGGCGTTGCGCACGAAGACGCAGTTGTCACGCACATCGTCGATGCCGTCGTTGTCATCATCGCTGTCGCAGGCGTCGCCTTGACCGTCGGCGTCGTTGTCGGCCTGGTTCTGGTTGGCCGCGAGGGGACAGTTGTCGGCGGGATCGTTGATGCCGTCGTTGTCGTCGTCATCGTCGCAGACGTCGCCCTGGCCATCGCCATCAGCATCGACCTGATCGCGGTTGGCGGTCTGGGGGCAGTTGTCCTGGCCGTCGAGCACGCCGTCGCCGTCGTCGTCATCGTCGCAGACATCGCCCAAGCCGTTGGCATCGAGGTCAGCCTGATCGGCGTTGCGGATGAGGGCGCAGTTGTCGTTCTCGTCGCCGATGCCGTCGTTGTCGTCATCGGGGTCGCAGGCGTCGCCGCGGCCGTCGCGATCGGTGTCGAGCTGGTCGCCATTGCGAGTCAGCGGACAGTTGTCGCGGTCGTCGAGGATGCCGTCGTTGTCGTCGTCATTGTCGCAGGCGTCGCCGAGGCCGTCGTTGTCGGTGTCGGTCTGGTCGCGGTTGGCGAGCTCGGGACAGTTGTCGTCTTCGTCCTCGACGCCATCGCCGTCTGAATCGCCGTCACAGACATCGCCGCGACCATCATCGTCGGCGTCGGCCTGGTCGGGGTTGGCGGTCGCGGGGCAGTTGTCGTCTTCGTCGGCAATGCCATCGCCGTCGCGGTCGCCGTCGCACACATCGCCGGCGCCATCATTGTCGGCGTCGGCCTGATCGGCGTTGGCGATGACCGGGCAGTTGTCTGCGGCGTCATCGACGCCGTCATTGTCGCTGTCTTCGTCGCAAGCGTCGCCATCGCCATCACCATCGGTGTCGGTCTGGCGGGGGTTGGCGGTGACGGGGCAGTTGTCGTCGTCATCGTTGACGCCGTCGCCGTCGTCATCATCGTCGCACGCGTCGCCGAGGCCATCGCGGTCGATGTCGCCCTGCTCGCGGTTGGCGTTGACGGGGCAGTTGTCGCGCACATCGACGATGCCGTCGCCGTCATCATCGTCGTCACAGACATCGCCCTGGCCATCGTCGTCGAGGTCGGACTGGTCGGCGTTGGCGACCTGCGGGCAGTTGTCGTTGCCATCGTCGATGGTGTCGCCGTCGTCGTCGGGGTCGCAGGCGTCGCCTTGCTCATCGTCGTCGAGGTCGGCCTGGTCACCGTTGCGGGTCAGCGGGCAGTTGTCGCGGCCGTCGTCGACGCCATCATTGTCGTCGTCGGGGTCGCAAACATCGCCTTGGCCGTCGTCATCGGTGTCGGCCTGGTTGGCGTTGGCGTTGACGGGGCAGTTGTCGGCGTCATCGTTGATGCCGTCGCCGTCTTGGTCGTCGTCGCAGGCATCGCCGGCGCCGTCGTCATCACGATCGGCCTGATCGCGGTTTGCGGTGAGCGGACAGTTGTCAGCGTCATCGTTGACGCCGTCATTGTCGTCGTCACGGTCGCAGGCATCGCCTTGGCCATCGCGGTCGGTATCGAGTTGGTCGGCGTTGGCCACGTCGGGGCAGTTGTCCCGCGGGTTGTCGACATCATCGCCGTCGCGATCGTCGTCGCAAACATCGCCTTGGCCGTCGTCGTCGATGTCTGCCTGGTTGCCGTTGCTCAGCAGGGGACAGTTGTCGCCGTCGTCGCCGACGCCGTCATTGTCGTCGTCGCCGTCACACACATCGCCCTGGTTGTCGTTGTCGGTATTGAGCTGGTCGGCGTTGACAGTGCGCGGGCAGTTGTCGCGGTCGTCGTTGATGCCGTCGCCGTCATCATCGTCGTCGCAGACATCGCCTTGGCCGTCATCGTCGAGGTCGGCCTGATTGCGATTGCCGTTGACCGGGCAATTGTCAGCGTCATCGTTGACGCCGTCGTTGTCATCGTCGTTGTCGCAGACGTCGCCTTGGCCGTCGCGGTCGGTGTCGAGCTGGTCGCCGTTGCGGATGCGCGGGCAGTTGTCAGCGTTGTCGTCGACGCCATCGTTGTCGTCGTCAGGGTCACAGACGTCACCCAGGCCATCCTCGTCGAGGTTCGCCTGATCCGCGTTCGATGTCTGCGGGCAATTGTCGTCGTTGTCCGAGACGCCGTCGCCGTCGGAGTCGTCGTCGCAGATATCACCGCGGCCATCGTTGTCGGTGTCGCGCTGGTCTGCGTTCGGGGTCAGAACGCAGTTGTCCTCATCATCCGGCACGCCATCGTCATCGTCGTCGTCGTCGCAAACATCGCCAAGCCCGTCACGATCGCTGTCGAGCTGATTGGCGTTGGGGATGTTCGGGCAGTTGTCATCGCTGTCGTCGAGCCCGTCGCCGTCGGCGTCGAGGTTGGCGACGATGATCTCGAAGTCGAGAGTATCGAACTTGCCGGTCGGGTCAGTGACGGTGAGCACGCAGTTAAAGCGCGCGCCGCCTTGGCCCACATCGAGGTTGGTCGCGTCGACGCGCAGCAGGCTGCGATCGCCCACGGCCTGGATGTTGATGCCGTCGGCACACGCCCAGCCGTAGGTGAGCACGCCCGCGTCGGGGTCGAAGCTGTCAGACGCGTCGAGCGTGTCGGCTTGGCCTTCATCAATGCGCAGCGGGTTGGGTGTCAGGCGAGCGACCGGGGGACGGTCACAGGCGTCGCCCAAGCCATTTTCATCGCCATCGCGCTGGTTTTGGTTGTCTGCCCCGGGGCAGTTGTCGCAGGCGTTGCCGAGCGTATCGTCGTCGTCGTTGACCTGGTTGGCGTTTGGGGTGCGCGGGCAGTTGTCGCCCTCGTCATCGACCTCGTCGCCGTCATCGTCGTCGTCGCAGACATCGCCTTCGCCGTCGTCATCGAGATCGGCCTGGTTGGCGTTGGCGTCAACCGGGCAGTTGTCTTCGTCGTCGTCGACGCCGTCGTCATCAGAGTCGTTGTCGCAAGCGTCGCCATCGCCGTCATCGTCGGTGTCGAGCTGGTCGCGGTTGGGGGTCAAAGGACAGTTGTCGCCGCCATCGTTGATGCCGTCGTTGTCATCGTCGGCGTCGCAGACGTCGCCCTGGCCATCGCCATCGGTGTCGCGCTGGTCGGGGTTGACGCTGAGCGGGCAGTTGTCGCCCTCGTCGCCCACGCCGTCGCCGTCGTCATCGTCGTCACAGACATTGCCTTCACCGTCACGGTCGGTGTCGGCTTGGTCGGCGTTGCTGACGAACTGGCAGTTGTCGCCCTCGTCGTCGACGCGGTCGTTGTCGTCGTCGGGGTCGCAGGCATCACCCTGGCCGTCACGGTCGTTATTGGCTTGGTTGCCGTTGGCCGTGAGGGGGCAGTTGTCGCCTTCATCGCCGACGCCGTCGCCGTCATCGTCGTTGTCGCAGGCGTCGCCTTGGCCATCGTTGTCGGTGTCGCGCTGGTCGCCATTGGCGGTGAGGGGACAGTTGTCGCCGCCGTCATTGACGCCATCGCCATCGTCGTCATCGTCACAAGCGTCGCCGCGGCCGTCGCGGTCGGTGTCACGCTGGTCGGCATTTGAGATCAGGGGGCAATTGTCATTGCCGTCCAAATCGCCGTCGTTGTCGTCATCGGGGTCGCAGGCGTCGCCTTGCGCGTCGCCGTCGGTGTTGAGCTGGTCACGGTTGGCGGTGAGCACGCAGTTGTCGTCGTTGTCGCTCACGCCGTCGCCGTCGGAGTCGTCATCGCAGACGTCGCCGCGGCCATCGTTGTCGGTGTCGCGCTGATCAGCGTTGCGATCGAACTGGCAGTTGTCGTCGCCGTCGGCCACGCCATCGTTGTCATCGTCGGGGTCGCAGGCATCGCCCTGGGCATCACCGTCGGTGTTGACCTGACCGGCGTTGCTCGCGAATTGGCAGTTGTCGGGGCCGTCGGCCACGCCGTCGTTGTCATCGTCGGGGTCGCAGACATCGCCCAGGCCGTCGTTCTCGTTATCGGCCTGGTTCTGGTTGGCGGTGAGGGGACAATTGTCATTGCCGTCGGCCACGGTGTCGTTGTCGTCGTCATTGTCGCAGGCGTCGCCCTGGCCGTCGCGGTCGGTGTCGCGCTGGTCGCCGTTGGACACGAACTGACAGTTGTCGTTTTCGTCGAGGTCGCCGTCGTTGTCGTCGTCGTTGTCGCAGACGTCGCCTTGAGCATCGCGGTCGTTATTGGCCTGGTTGCCGTTGGCCGTGAACTGGCAATTGTCATTGCCGTCGGCCACGCCGTCGTTGTCGTCGTCGGGGTCGCAAACATCGCCCAAGCCGTCGCGATCGTTGTCGGCCTGGTTGAGGTTGGCGTTGACCGGACAGTTGTCATGGGCGTCGTCGATGCCGTCGCGGTCGGTGTCGACGTTGAGCACTTCGATCACGAAGTTGACCGTGTCAGTGACACCGCTTGTGTCACGCACCGTCAGCGAGCAGTTGAAGCGTGCGCCATCGGCCGGCGCGTCGATGTTGCGCGCGTCGACATTGAGCTGGGCACCGGCCGGCGCGACCGGAATGCCACCTTGGCAGCTCCACTGATAGACGAGGTTGTCGCCGTCCGGATCGCTGGACTGCGAACCATCGACCGCGCCTTGCTGGCCTTCATCGATGCGCAACGGGTTCGGATTGACCCGCGCGACCGGGGCCGAGTTGCAGGCGACGTCGACCGTCGCGAAGGCCACATGGGTCTCGCCGAGGGTGTCAGTGACTCGAAGGGCGATGCGGCGCTGCTGACACTCGTCAGCAAACCGCACGGTGGTGTTCACGCCCAGGTCAACGAACTGCACCAAGCCATTGCTGTCGTCGAGGTCCCACTCGTACCGCACGATGCGGTCGTTGAGCGGCGCCCCGGCGTTGGGATCGAAAGAGTCACGTCCGCTGATCGCGATGTTGGTGTTTGCGCGCCCAGGCACCGGGTTCGGCGTAATGCGAGCGACCGGCGGGACGTTGCCCGAGTCGACCACAATATCGACGTCAGCGATGTCGCTGAGGGGCGGGTTTTGGCCATCAGTGACGCGCAAGCGCGCAGTGAAGCGGACAGGCAGCTGCGCGATCGGCGGGTTGTAGCGATGAGTGGGGACCGCATTGCGATCGCCGGTGCGGTACTCAAAATCGCCGTCTCCGTCCAAGTCCCACTCGAAGAGGACCAGGTCCTGTGCGGCATCGAGGTGGAACGACTGGGAGTGGTCGAAGCGCACCTCTTGGTTGAGCGCTGCCTCGAGCGGGTCAGCCTGGGCGACCGCCTTGGGGGCCTGTGCGAAGAGGTTCGATGCGAGCATCAACAGGGACCACTGGGTGTACATGCCGCTGATGTTCGTCAGGTTCGGCGCTGTAAAGCTGCCATTGGCGGCCTGCCGGTGGGTCAGCGTCGCCGCGACGCCAATGTTCGGATCGTTGTACCAGTCGAACTGCGTGCCATCGTTGCGGGTGAGAATGTCGACCGGCGGTTGGGCCAAACGCATCGCCTTGAAGCTGGCGAACATGCCGTACATATAGCCGGTGACCTTGTTGTGGTCCTGGCCCTGGTTGGGGCCAGTGCCCCAAGTGTTGGCGATGACCGGCAAGCCACCGGTGAACAGAGGATCGTTGGCGGCCACGCCGTCCATGATCAGCTGAACCATGCCCGAGGCGGTCACGCCGGCGCAGCCCCAACCACAGCCAGTGGTCGAGTAGCCGAACGTGCCAGTCGCTGCATTGTGGAAGTGGTCGCGCTCGATGCGCAGGTTCTCAGCCTTGACCCAGGCGGGCACGACCAGATTCCATTGGCGCACGGCCGGGATGATGCCGATCCCACCCCACTGAGACGATGAGTTGTCGGCGTGTCCAGCGCTGTACCGGTAGTACCAGGAGCCCGAGCGCGAAAGGCCGTCCGAGGGATCCATCTGACCCCAGGAGTACCCATCGATGAAGTCCTGCAGGACGTCGGCATAGGTGTACTCGTGGCCGTTGATCATCGAGTTCGCGAACGGGCCTGTGGTGATGTCGGCGCCGGGCGTTCCGGAGGCAACGATGCCGTCCATGACCATGCCGTTTTCATACACCTCGGTGCCGCGCGAGCTGATGCTGACCCCAAGCCCGTTGCCGTTGACGTCGGGGTTGCCCAACTGCTGCTGATTAATCGCGTAGCCCGCGACGTTCGCGAACAGGTAGCGCATGCCGCCACGCACCGTATCGACATACGGATCGGTGGTGCGGTTGATGGTCTCGCGGTGGCCATGCGCGAAGAAGGTGTTCACCGCCGACGCGTGCGCGGATGCCCGCGTGCCGTGAGAGCCGGGGGCATTGATGCGCCCGGTGTTCTCGGCCGCCTGCTGATAGAGGTACCAAAGGCCCTTATCGATGGCGGTGTTGACCCGGGTTTCCAGAGAGTTGGCCCGAATGACCATCGGATAGTTCGCCGATGAGCATTGGTTTTGGGCATTACACAGCGTCAGCTGGGCCGTAAACGGGGTACCCACCGCGCCGTTGTAGGTGTGGGCCGCGAAGATGACCCGGCCATTGGCCACGTTGCCGCTTTGATTGGCCGATCCGTCGCCAAACGACCACGTATATGTGGTCGCGGTCCGGGCGCCGCCTTCGACCACCGGAATCTCGGCACCCTTCACCGAGGTCGCCTCACCAGAGATGATGTCGTGCGGCACCTGGGGCTGCGAGGCAACCCAGGGCACAGTCGCGGTAATGGGCTGAGCCCATGCGGACGTCGACATCAGGCCGGTCAGTAAGCTCACCCCTATCCAGGTGGCTCTCGAACGGGTCTGGCAGGCGCTGTGACTGTCGCGCGCTTGCATCTCTGATCCGATGCGCTCTCGCATGCGGCCTCCTGGTGGAATTTTGAGATCGGAAGAGCACACGTCTGAACTCCAGTCACAGGTACCA
>OJFM01000140.1_pt1 | contig 11181 bp, 6 predicted proteins | sample 1594211 | NCBI WGS metagenome assembly OJFM01 (sample SAMN05416783, study PRJEB24817) | seawater metagenome | isolation source: Sea water | place: Canada:Atlantic | collected 2013-11
GGACGCGGGTATCGCCCTCGAGGAAATCGAGAACGTATCCATGTCTCTGGCGGAACTGATCCAGAACATCTCCAACGCCGCACGTCAGCAGTCTTCTTCGGCGGCGCACATTTCCAACACCATGAACGTTATCCAGGAAATCACGTCCCAGACGTCTTCCGGTACCAACGCGACTGCGAAGTCTATCGGTAACCTGGCAGAAATGGCGTCCGAGCTTCGGTCCTCCGTTGCCGGCTTTACTCTGCCGGAAGAAGAAGCGGCGGATTACGAGGAAGAGGAAGACAGCGACGTTCCGGTGGTGGGCTGATTTCCGTTCCAGGGCTGTTGACGGTTTATGGCGCAAATGCATAACAACCTGTCACCTGCCGAGGGCATCTGGTCACTGCGTCGACTCCCGGATATGGACGAGGCGCAGTTCAGCCAGTGGCAAACCCTGCTGGAACACCGAACCGGGATCACCCTGTCTTCCGAGCGCCGTTCGTTTCTGGAAACGAACCTTGGCATCCGGATGCGGGAAATCGGCTGCAGCAGCTATCAGGCCTATTACGAAAAGATCGTATCCGGGCCGGATGCAATCAGGGAATGGTCAACGCTGGTGGACCGGCTCACTGTCCAGGAAACCCGGTTCTTCCGGGATCCCGACGCTTTCCGGCTGGTATCCGACTATGTCCTGACACGGCCGCGGGAACAGCTGAAAAAGCGCCCCCTGGAGGCCTGGAGTGTCGGATGTTCCACCGGGGAAGAGCCCTACACCCTGGCCATGGTGCTGAATGAATGCATGGAGCAACTGGCATTGCAGCCTCTGTTCGGTGTCACCGGCTCTGATATCAGCAAGCCGGTGATCGAGAAGGCCCGGAACGGTCAGTTCAATCCCCGCAAACTGCTGGGAATGGACGAGGAAATGAAAGCACGGTATTTCCGCCCGGCCGAGCGGAACACCGTAGAAATCGTGAACAGCATCCGCGACAGGGTGTGCTTTACCAGACTGAATGTTCTGGACCTGGATAAAGCACCCATGCACGGGATGAACATTATCTTCTGCCAGAATCTGCTGATTTATTTCCGTCGCTGGCGCCGGCGGGAAATTGTCAAGCGACTTGCAGAGCGGCTGGCGCCCGGGGGGTTGCTGGTACTGGGCCAGGGAGAGCTGACCGACTGGCAGCCTCCAGGGTTACAGAGAGTCCCCTCGGAACATGTGCTGGCGTGGATCAAACGCCAGACTGACGAAGAATAACCGGAGTGGTTATGGGCAATCACCATGACAGCATCGCCCTCGACTGGGTTCGGGGAGAGATACAGGACACGCTGACCCAGGGTCAGCATGCACTGGAAGCGTATGTCGAGAATCGTGACGACACCGCGCGCCTGCGCTTCTGCCTGAATTATCTCCATCAGGTACATGGCACCCTGCAAATGGTCGAGCTCTACGGTGCAGCCCTGCTCACCGAGGAGATGGAAAAGCTCACCCAGGCCGTACTCAACGAAACCGTTGCCAATACCGACGAAGCCGTTGAAGTCCTGATGCAGGCCATCCTGCAGTTGCCCCAGTACCTCGAGCATCTGGCCAGCAGCCAGGACGATTTCCCGATGGTGCTGCTGCCACTGCTTAACGACCTCCGGGCCGCCCGTGGCGAATCCCTGCTGTCTGATACCTCGTTGTTCAAACCGGACCTGGCCCCCTCGCGAATCAGCGTGACCGGCAAGGTCTCCCAGCGCCTGCAGGACCCCACAGTCCTGGGCCACATCCGCAAGCTGCGTCAGATGTACCAGTTTGCGCTGGCCGGCGTCATCCGTGAAGCGGATCTCGATGCCCATTTCGAGTACATGCAGAAGGTGCTGCAACGACTGATCCGTTTGTGCCAGAAAACGCCCCGTGGCGAACTCTGGAAAGCGGCCAGTGCGTTCGTGGAAACATTGCAGGCACACGTCAATCCGGTGAACGCAGCCGTAAAATCCCTGCTCAGGGAGCTGGACAGTGAAATCCGCCGACTGACCGATGAGCATGCGGATATCCTTCAGCAACCAGCGCCGGAAGCGCTGCTCAAACACCTGCTTTACTATGTCGCCCGTGCCCGGGATCTGGATTCGCCCCAGGTAAGTGCCTTGCGGGATGCCTACCAGCTGAACCAGGCACTGCCTTCGGAAGACGACGTTGATGCCGCCCGAACCCGGGTATCCGGCCCGGGTCGGGATGCCATTCATTCGGTTGTCGGCGCGCTCAATGAAGAGCTGGCGAAACTGAAGGATCAGCTGGATCTGTTTGTCCGCTCAGAGCTCCGCCAGAACAGTGAGCTTGACGACCTGTTGCCGGGTCTGCGCCAAGTGGCCAATACCCTGGCTGTACTGGGTCTGGGCATACCGCGGAAAGTGATCACCGAGCAGGTCGAACTGGTTGAGAAACTCAGCGCCCAGGCCGAGCTGGTTGACGATGGCACGCTGATGGATATCGCCGGCGCACTGCTTTACGTCGAAGCCAGTCTCGCCGGCCTGGACAGCGAAGGTCAGCAGGAGTCGTCCGCTGACGAAACCTCCGATACACCGATTAACCTTGGCTCCCGGGAACTGGGCGAGGCCAGCGGCGCGTTGCTGCGGGAATCACGGAACACTCTGGAGCAGGTGAAATCCGCCATCGTCAATTTCATTGCCTCGCAATGGGATACCCGGGAAATCGAGCATGTCCCCGGCCTGCTGCACAGCATTCGCGGCGGCCTCAGCCTGATTCCGCTGGACCGGGTTGCAAGCATGCTGGCCTCGGCAGAGCGCTACATCAGCGATGTGCTGCTGGACGGCAAGCAGGTTCCTGACTGGAAGCAGCTCGACATCCTGGCCGATGCGGTTACCAGCATCGAGTATTACCTGGAGCGCCTCGCTGAGGGGATTGGTGAAAACGATTCGATTCTGCGGGTTGCCGAAGACAGTCTCGCTTCCCTCGGCTTTCCGATCGGGGCTGAGCCCACCTGGACTGAAACCACGGCCCAGGAAGAGCCCGTCGTTGAACCGTCTGATGGGCAGGATGAAGCCAGCGTTTCGACCGCCCCGGAAGAAGCCAAAAGCTCGGATTCGGAGCTCCTGGACGACGAGATTCTCGGCATTTTCGTTGAGGAAGCCGAAGAGGTACTCGAGACCATTCATGAATTCTATCCCCGTCTGCGCCAGAATCACGACGACCGTGAGGCTCTGACCGAAGTTCGTCGTGCTTTCCATACGCTCAAGGGCAGCGGACGACTTGTGGGCGCGACCAGTATCGGCGAATTGGCATGGTCTGTGGAAAACCTGCTGAACCGGGTGATCGATCAGACCATTCGCCCCACCGAAGACATGTTTGCCCTGGTGGACGAGGTCAATGCCCGCATTCCGTCACTGATCCGTGAATTCAAGGACGGCCAGACCGCAGGCGACGTGGAGGAGCTCATCAACCGGGCCGAGGCCATGGCAACCACCCGTCGCACCGACGACGATGCCTTGACGACTCCGGACACTCCCGAGGTCGAAGACACCGTCGCCGACTCGGGAGAAGAAGAGCAGGAAACCCCGGAATCCATCGTTGAAGAAGCCACCGTTGAGGCCGTGTCGGATGAGTCCGCCGATGACGATGACCTGATTGACGATGAAATACTTGAAATATTCGTCGAAGAAGCCGGTGAGGTGCTGGACACCATTCGCGAATACCTGCCAATGCTTTTGCGCCAGCACGATGACCGCAGCGCTTTGTCAGAAGTTCGACGTGCCTTCCACACGCTGAAAGGCAGTGGCCGTATGGTCGGCGCGCTGGTTGTTGGCGAATTGGCCTGGTCCGTGGAAAACATGCTGAACCGCGTTATCGACGGCAGCATCTTCATGAACGATGACATCGCCAGTCTTCTGGAGGATGTCACTGCCAGCCTGCCGGCCCTGGTCGACGATTTCGAGAAGCGCCGTGCGGCTTCCTTCGATACCGCCAACCTCGAAGCCCGCGCCAACGCCCTGGCCAGCGGTGAGATTCCCGATGCCAGCATGATGCCGGCGGCCGAATCGGACGGCTCCGAAACCGTAGCGGAAGATGAGATCACCGCTGCAGACGCAGAGATCGAGACGACTGAAGAGGATGCGGTCGACCCGGTATTGCTGGATATTTTTGAAAGTGAAACCGAGACCCATCTGCAGACGCTGAAGGATTTCCTGTCAGCAGCCGGAGACAAGACCACGGTTACCTACACCGATGATCTTTCCCGGGCCCTGCATACACTCAAAGGCAGCGCCCATACCGCCGGCATCGCACCCATTGCTGCTGTAATCACACCACTGGAACGCTTCGTCAAGGAATCCCGGGCACAGAACAAGCGGGCCAACCGCGACGTGCTCTCGCTGATCGAATCCGCCTGCGATTTCCTGACCCAGGGCCTGGCCCAGATCCGTGAAAATCCACAGGCCTCGCTGCCGGGCACCGAAGCCTTCCTCGAGAAGCTGGACCAACTGACGGAAGAGACACTCCGCGGCCACAGCGAGGAAGCTCCGCGCCAGCATCCGCAGCAGGCACCGTCACGGCTGGTTCAGTTGTTCCTGAACGAAGGCCTCGACATCGTTCTGGATGCTGACCGGATTCTCGACCACTGGGCGGACAATCCCGGCGAGATGGAGTCGTTGAACCCGTTGCGTTCCGAGCTGGAGCAGTTGACCTCCGGCGCCTCAGAAGCCGGGCTCAGCGACGTTGCCGCGCTCTCAAGCGCGTTGAAAGACACCTACGACGAAGCCGCCAGACACGATGAAGCGCCGGACGAAACCTTTTTCGAGACCGTTCGGGCAGCTCACGAACAGCTAATCAACATGATGGATCAGGTGGCTGCCGGGCTTGCCACGGAATCCAGCGACGACATGGTTACCGCGCTCGAAAACCTGAAACGGGCTCCGAGCACAGAAATCCAGGAGCCCGACGCCTTCGAGCAGGAATTCACCGGTGAACTCGAGGAAATCGATCTCAGCTTTGAGATGGATGAAACCGAAGTACCGGCAAATGAAGAACCAGCGGCGGCCGAACAACCGCCGCTGCCGGAAATGTCCGAATCCGATGATGACATGGACGAAGAGCTTGCGGAGATCTTCCTGGAAGAGGCCCGCGACCTCATCGACAGCACCGCCGAAGCGCTGCAGAGCTGGAGCGAAAATACCGGAAACCTGGATATCCTTCGGTTGCTGCAGCGGGATCTGCATACCCTTAAGGGTGGTGCACGCCTGGCCGACATTCCTGCCGTAGGCGATCTTTCCCACGAGTTGGAAAACCTGTTTGAGGGACTGACCGAGCAGCGGCTATCGATCAATGATGAGCTCTCAGATCTGCTGTTCCGCTGCCACGATCGGCTTGCGGGCATGGTCGAGAACCTTGAAGCCAAGGAGCCACCGCGCCCTGCGCCGGATCTGATTGGCGAAATCCAGGCGTACATCGACAGCGCCACCGGAACACGCCCGGTCACCAATGTTGCGAGCCCTGAAGAAGCAGAACCGGATTTCAACGACGAAGAGCAGGCCCCGCTCCCGGAAGTCGAGGAACCCGTCGATTCCGATTCAGAAACCGCGGAAACCGGCGAGGTGGAAGACGGTGTTGCCGATCTCTCGCACCTGGATCCGGAGCTGGTCGGCATTTTCCTGGAAGAAGCCTACGACCTGATCAACTCTACCGGCAGCGCCCTGCACACCTGGACCGAAGACCCGTCGGACCGGAGCATTGCCGCGGAACTGCAACGGGATGTTCACACGCTCAAGGGTGGCGCCCGGATGGCTGGCGTTGAGGCCATTGGCGACCTGACCCACGTGCTCGAAGACCTGTTTGAAAAGGTTGCGGAGGGGCAGCTGGAAGCCAGCGACGCCATGAACGACCTCTTGTTCGCCTGCCATGACCGGCTGGCGCAAATGGTTGAGCAGGTGGCGACGCAGAAGCCTTGCCCACCGGCGGAGGAGCTGGTCGCTCGCGTCCAGTCCATCCTTCGGGGCGAGTCGGCGCCGTCCGAGGAGTCAGCAGAGGCCCCCGACCTCAGCGAGACTCTGACACAGGCCAGCGATGATGACCTGATCGGCATCTTCCTGGACGAAGGCCTGGAAATCTACGACGCCATTAGCGAGTGTCTGGACCAGTGGCGCGACGAGCCGGAGCAACTGACCGGACTGACCCAGCTGCAGCAGGAACTGCATACCCTCAAGGGTGGCGCACGGCTTTCTGACGTCGATCCGATTGCCAACCTGGCAGAAGCCTGGTCCGACGCTCTGGATCCCCTCATCTCCGGGTCCAATAACCAGAAGACGTTGCTGAAGCTCAGCGACCGGGCATTGGGCAGCCTGAAGACCATGCTCAACAGCCTGGAACAGGGCAGCAAGCCCGAGCCCGATGCGGACCTGATTGAGGACTTCCGGGTGGCCCACGAAGTGGCCGCCGAAAAGACCACTGCTCCCCGAGAAGAGTCCCAACAGGAAGCGATCGATCCGGAAGTACTGGAAATCTTCCTGGAGGAAGCCGGTGAAATCATGGACCAGCTGGAGCAGCTGCTCGATGACTGGCGCAAGGAGCCGGCAAACCACACCTTCAACCAGGAAGCCCAGCGTGCATTGCATACGCTGAAAGGCGGCGCCCGCCTCTCCCAGCTGACCCAGCTTGGCGACAGGGCCCACGCCTTTGAGACCCGTCTGATCGACCTTGGCGGCAATGCCCCGGATGAGTCCCAGTGGCAGGCCATTACCGAAGATCACGACGCCATCATCGCCCTGGTTGCCGACATCCGTAAGGGTTATGAGTCCGGCATGGGTGTGCCCTCGGCAAAGGCCGAACAGCCTGCGCCAGCCCCGGCCGCGCCGGAACCGAAAAAGCCTGAAGAGCCGACGCCTCCCGCCCAGACAGAAAAACCGGTAGCACCGGCACCCAAGCCCGGGAAATCGCCGGCCAAGGTTCGCAAACAGGCGGCCGAGGCACAGCGGGCGGCCCAGGAGACCATTCGGGTGTCCGCGCCGCTTTTGGATGAGCTGGTCAATCTGGCGGGTGAAACCAGTATTACCCGTGGCCGGCTTGAGCAGCAGACCAGCGATTTTGGCCATACCCTGGACGAAATGGCCGCAACCATCGAGCGTCTGCGTGAGCAGCTACGCCGGATGGAAATCGAGACCGAAGCCCAGATCCTGTTCAGTGCCGAGAAAGAACACGGACCGGATTACGGCGACGACTTCGACCCGCTGGAGATGGACCGCTACTCCTCCATCCAGCAGCTGTCCCGGGCTCTGACCGAGTCCTCCTCGGACCTTGCAGACCTGCGGGAAACCCTGTCTGACCGGGTACGGGACACTGAAACCCTGCTGGTGCAGCAGTCCCGGATCAACACGGAACTCCAGGAGGGTCTGATGAAGACCCGGATGATTCCGTTCGCCTCCATGGTGCCCCGTCTACGGCGCATCGTTCGCCAGATCAGCGGCGAACTTGGCAAGAAAGTCGACTTCGATGTCCGCAACGCCGAAGGCGAAATGGACCGGAACATCCTGGAGCGCATGATCGCGCCCCTGGAGCACATGCTCCGGAACGCCCTGGACCATGGCATTGAAAGCCCGGCGGACCGTAAGCAAGCCGGAAAGCCGGAGACCGGCGAAGTCACACTGTCACTGACCCGCGAAGGTGGCGACGTTGTCCTGAGGATGATCGACGATGGCGCCGGCATTCCCTCTTCGGTCATTCGCGACAAGGCGATCCGTCAGGGCATGCTGCGGGAAGACGAGGATCTGTCCGAGCGGGAAATCCTGCAGTTTATCCTGCAACCCGGCTTCTCCACCGCCCAACAAGTGACCCAGATTTCCGGCCGCGGCGTGGGCATGGACGTCGTTGCCAGCGAGATCAAACAGCTTGGCGGCAGCCTCGACATCGATTCCGCCGTTGGCCGCGGAACCACCTTTACGGTTCGCCTGCCGTTCACGGTTTCCGTCAACCGGGCGCTGATGGTGTCCACCGGCGAGGATTTCTACGCGATCCCGCTGAACACCATCGAGGGTATTGTCCGGGTCAGCACCTACGAGCTTGAGGAATACTACAAGCCGGACGCGCCGATGTACGAATACGCCGGCCAGGAATACCGGCTCCAATATTTGGGCAGCCTGCTGAACAGCGATCACCATCCGAAGCTGCAGGGGCAGGCCCTGCCGCTGCCGGTGATTCTGGTGCGCGGCGCTGAGCAGCCCATGGCCCTGCAGGTGGACAACCTGATGGGCAGCCGGGAGATCGTTGTTAAATCCCTTGGCCCGCAGTTCAGTTCGGTGCGCGGTGTGTCCGGTGCCACCATCCTGGGTGACGGGAACGTGGTGGTGATTCTCGACCTGCCTGCGATGATCCGTTCCGACATCCTGTCCGAGCGCCAGCGCCTGGCCAATCTCGAGAAAGCCCGGGAGTCTGCACGGTACGAGGAGCAGGCTACCGTGGTCATGGTGGTGGACGACTCGGTTACCGTACGGAAGGTTACCTCACGACTGCTGGAGCGCAACGGCATGGAAGTCATCACTGCCAAAGACGGCCTGGACGCGGTCGCACAATTGCAGGATCACAAACCGGACATCATCCTGCTGGATATCGAAATGCCGAGGATGGATGGTTTCGAGGTTGCCAGCTTCGTGCGCCACGACGACAGCCTGCGGGAAATTCCGATCTGCATGATCACCTCACGGACCGGCGAGAAACACCGAGAACGCGCGCTGGCTATTGGTGTGAACGAGTATCTCGGCAAGCCGTTCCAGGAAACCGAGTTGCTTGAGACTATTGAGCGGCTGACCGGACGTCAGTGATGGCCGGCCAGACTGGCCGGCCAAGGGTCGGGATCGTCTCGGATGTGGTTCTGCAGCGACACCGACTGCAGGCCGCGACATCAAAGTTCGGTCTGGAGGTGCGTTTTTCCGGGGATCCCGAGCGTTTGCTGGGCTACCCGGAGTTCCCGGATGCCAGCCTCTGGCTGGTTACCCTCGAAGACGAGGCAGATCACCCGTTACTGTTCGATCACCTGCTTGAAAATACCGACGCACCGGTACTGTTCGGATTGGATGAAGCACCCAAGCCGGGAAGTACCGAGTATTTTCGCTGGGAACGACGTTTACTGGGCAAACTTGAGCAGCAACTGGGACATCTGGAAGAGCTGGACTCAGAAGCCACTCTGACAGAACTGGAGCAGGAAACGCCGGCACCAGCACCATCGCCGGGACTTCCTCACTGGATAACGCCTGCCGTACCCGGTTCGGTGGCCGAGGAAGTCTGGATTCTGGGCGCTTCACTGGGAGGGCCGGCGGCGGTTAAGACGTTTCTGGACCACCTGCCGCCGAATCTGCCCGTGGGCTTCATCTACGCCCAGCACATAGATGGTAACTTCACAGAGGTTCTTACGCGGGTACTGGGTCGCCACGCCCATTACCAGCTCAAGCGAGCCGAGGAAGGTTATCGGGTCAAGAATGGTGATGTGGTGCTGATGCCGGTGGAGCACGAATGGAAGCTGAAAGAGCACGGAGCCCTCACCGAAACCAGCAATGCCTGGCCGGGGCCCTATGGCCCTTCCATTGATCAGGTCCTGCTTAACGTCGCGGATCATTACGGCCAGCGCTGCCATGCTATTCTTTTTTCCGGCATGGGTAATGATGGCGCTATTGCAGCGCCTTTACTGAAAGCCTACGGTAGCCGGATCTGGGTCCAGGAGAGCACAAGCTGCGGCAACAGCTCTATGCCCGAATCCGTCGCCGCCACCGGTTGCAGCGGTTTCTGTGGCACCCCGGAGCAGCTGGCACGGGAACTGGTAAAAACCATCGAAGAATCCTGCCTGCTCAAGAGCCGGCAGAAACGGGACTCCGCCTGAGGTAACACGCAATGAATGACAACAGCCAATCCCTCTCCTGCGTCATGATTCCCATGAGCGGACGGCAACTGTTGCTGCCCAACGTCTCGATTGCGGAAGTGGTCGACTATGCCAGCGCTGATGCCGGCGCGAACACGCCGGAATGGCTGGTTGGCTACCTTGACTGGCGGGGCCTGCAACTTCCGGTGATTTCATACGACGCGGCCAACGGCGGCGCCCTCACCGTTCCGGGCGATAATCGGGGCCGCATCGTGGTCCTCAACACCATTGGCGATCACCACAAGGAAGCCCCGTTTATGGCACTGGTTACCCAGGGCATTCCCAGCCAGGCCCGTTTGGCGGAAGACCAGGTCAGGAAGCTGGAGGGTGAACCGGGGCCGGCGGATCTGATGCAGGTCGAGGTTGAAGGTGAGCATGCCTGGATCCCGAATCTGGAATTTCTGGAATCCCTGGTTGTAAAGTCCCGACACTGACCCGTGCCACTGCCGGACATGGCAGACAGCCCTGCAAATGTTATAATGTTTCAAATTTTGCAGGATTGCGACCATGTCTGCCCGTGCTATTCCCTACCGGCCTCACAACCACGATGCCTGTGTCAGTCAGGCCCTGACTGACGCCCGGACCATTTGCCAGCGGCAGAATGCCCGACTGACGCCCATCCGGGAACGAGTTCTGGAACTGATCTGGCAGTCCCACAAGCCGCTGGGCGCCTACGACGTGCTGGCGGAACTGTCGTCCGATGGTCATAACGCTGCGCCGCCCACCGTTTACCGCGCACTGGATTTCCTTCAGCAGCATGGGCTGGTGCACCGCATCGCGTCGCTCAACGCCTTTATCGGCTGTACCCACGCGGGTGAAAGCCACACCGGCATGTTTCTGATCTGTCGCGCCTGCGGCAATGTGCTCGAACTGACCGCTCCAGAGGTTTCAACAGAGGTTCGTAAAGCCGCATCCGGCGAAGGCTTCCGGGCCGAGACCACGACGCTTGAAATTGCCGGCCTTTGCCCCCGATGCCAGTCGGAGCCGGGCCATGACTGATCCTCTGGTCACCCTGGAGAACCTCACTGTCCGGTTTGACGAACGCCCCGTGGTTGATCAGGTCAACCTGAAGATTCACCGTGGCGACATCATCACCATCATTGGTCCAAACGGGGCAGGAAAGACGACACTGATCAAGGCCGTACTGGGCATCCAGAAAGTGTCTGAGGGTCTGGTGTCCCTGAAAAAGAACCTGGTGATCGGGTACGTCCCGCAGCATCTGACGCTGGAGGCCACACTGCCCCTGAGCGTCAAACGGTTCATGCTGCTCAGCGGCCGAGATCGGAAGAGCGTCGTGTAGGGAAAGAGTGTA
>OJFM01000141.1_pt1 | contig 11151 bp, 12 predicted proteins | sample 1594211 | NCBI WGS metagenome assembly OJFM01 (sample SAMN05416783, study PRJEB24817) | seawater metagenome | isolation source: Sea water | place: Canada:Atlantic | collected 2013-11
AGATCTACACTCTTTCCCTACACGACGCTCTTCCGATCTTCTGGCCTTTCGACTTACTGCGTAACGGACAAGGCATTCCATGAGCATGAAACCCGGAGATCCCCACTACCGCGCCTATGTGGGCGACCCTGCCAACTACGATCTTATTGCGGCTACGGTGTTCAACCTGCTGACCACGCTGGGGCTGCGTGATCACCACCGAGTTCTGGATGTGGGCTGTGGCTCCCTGCGCAACGGCAGACTGCTAATTCCTTACCTCGCAACGTCCAGCTATGTTGGTATAGAGCCGAACCGCTGGCTGGTGGAGGAAGGGATCGCTAAAGAGATGGGGCAAGACCTGGTTGAGCTCAAGCAAGCACGCTTCTCCTACCGAACGGACTGCGCCGAACTCGGCCAGGATGATCGCTTTGATTTTATGCTACTACAGTCAATCTTCAGCCATTGCGGAGAAGATCTTGTCAGGCATTGGCTCCGTGAACTCGCCCCACATCTGGCGGACGACGGCGCAATTATTGCCACATGGGTCTCTGGAGCTGAAAATTCGGGAGAGGCCGGGTGGCTTTATCCGGGGCTGGTAAGGTTCACAGAAGGTACGTTTAAAGGTCTTGTAGAGGAAGCTGGCCTGACTCTGAGGCCATTGGCATGGCCCCACCCTATTCAGAAGTGGGCCATGCTCACGCGGTCCCAGGCTAGGCTGGACTGGGTTGAAGAAACCGGGCTGTCGTTCAACCGGGCCTTCCAGAAAATGCGAAAGCCCCGGCCGGCTCACTGAAACATTTTCTGGCTGTTCCAGGTCTCTTCACTGGAACTGCGGATCCGCTCTTTCAGCAGCTCTGAAACGTTTCTGGCTTCTTCGTCGCTGCGCACAACATAAGGCACTACCATCACCATCAGCTCCGTAGTAGAGGTGCTGTCAGAGTCAGTCCGGAACAAAGCGCCAAGGAGAGGCAACTTACCAAGCCAGGGCACGCCCTGTTCGCCCTGACTGGTGGTTTTCGATATCAGGCCACCCAGAACCACGGAGCCCCCGTCTCGTAGTGTGAGAGAGGTTTCCACAGCCCTGTTCAGGATTGTTGGCAGAAAGCTGTCGCCACCACTGGTGTCCTGGGTTTCGCTAAGACTCTGGCGAATACGAATGTCTACCAGGCCACTGGCCTGCACAATGGGCTCTACGGTGAGATCCACGCCGGTTTTACGGTACTGGAATTGTTGCAGCACATCGGTGTCGCCATCGGTCTGGGTATCGCTCTGGCGGGTTGATGTGAGAACCGGAATCTCGTTACCCACCTCGATGGTGGCGGTTTCTCCACTTTTCACCATGATTTTTGGAGAGGAGCGGATCACCGCCTGGTTCGAATCGTAAAAGGCATTCAACACGGCTCGGGTCTGGCCTGCACTGTTCAGGGTATAACTGAAGCCTCGACCACCAATACCCAGGCCACCCAGGGTTTCCAGGGTTCCGGACAGGTCGCCGATGCTGTTGCGGGCAAGCCATTCGACACCCATACCCTGATTATCGTTCAGCGTCACTTCCGCCAGCACTACTTCCATCAGCACAGAAGGCACCTGCTTATCCAGCTCAACGGCGATGTCGCGCAACCTCAACCAGTCGGCACCGCTGCCCCGGAAAATCAACACATTCCGATTCTTGTCCACCACCAGTCGCCCGCCGGCAACCTCAGTCGCCGAGTTACCGGATGCCCCGGAACGACTGCTTGAGGAGGAAGATGAACTGGCATCCATTGCTGAACTTCCACCACCATTGTTAGCGCCTGAATCGCCACGAGTGGGTTCTTTTCCGCTACCCTCGGTTGCGCTGCCACCGTAAAGTTGCGACAAAAGAGACGCCAGTTCCTGGGCGCTTGTATTCTGGACTTCGTAAGTGAACATGCCGGATTCGATCTCTTTCTGGAAATCCTGATCCAGCTTTTCCGCCCACTGACGGGCATGGGAGAGTATTTCACGGCTACGACCAAGCACCACTACGGCGCCCAGTTCGGGAAGCGGCAGAATGGTCATGCTTATGCCGGTGCCGCCTGGGCGACCCACTGAAAACCCCTCGGCAGTCAGGATATCTTGCAGAGCGGAGGCAAGGCTTGATACGTCCCGGAAGACCGGCCGAAGTACGAGGCTGTTACGCCCCTGCAACAACGGCCTGTCGAAGAAAGCAACCGCCTGGGAGGCCTCTTCGACTGCCTTTCTGTCGCCTTTCAGGATGATGGCGTTTCGCAGGGCATCTTCCTGGATCTCCAGCTTGCTGCCCTTGAACAGGGAGTTGATCAAACCGCGCACCTGATTGTTACTGACAACCTTAAGCGGAATTACCTGAAATACCGGGCGATGGCTTGCCGGAACATCTGGCAGGGTTTCACCGGAGACTAGCAGAGGAACGCCCTGGGTGGTCACATTCTCCGCAGGTGAGAAGGTCCATACGCCCTCTCGCTGCTCCATGGCAACCCCGTAATCCGCCAAGACAGAGCGTGCTGTCCGGAACAGCGCTTCTGGTTCAAGAGGCTCTGTTAAACGCAGGGTCACCAGATCGGATTTCTCGGACAGTGAAGGCGCAAGTGAAAACGAGAGGCCAAGCTTTTCGCCGAACACTTCGTTGATAAACACTGGCAGGGGCAAGTCATTCAGCTCTACGCTGATAGGATCTCCGGTCAATGAAGGCCCCTCTTCTGACGAGAAGCCAACATTGGACGCTCCGGAGCCAGTTCTGGCCGCCGGCCCCCATTCGGATTTCATGGAAACATCCGGTACGGTCGCAGAGCCAGATCCTGACTCGGCGCCCTCTTTAATAGCGCCGTCTCGCGGCGTCTGCGAGGATTGCTTATCGGCCCGCTGAAGAGGCACAGCCTCGAAATGCTTTGCGGAATCAAACCCCGCTGGCTCTTTCTGCTCACCGCCAGTCTCCGACAGCGCGGCACAACCAGACAACAGGGAAACCACAAGCAGACTGCCCGCAAGGGCGTAAGGGCGGCGTTTGCACAACATCATCATTCGTCACGTCCGTTAGTCGGGCTTCGGGGGAACAGGAAAAGCTCTCGCGCTTCACCAGCCTGCTCCAGAGAAATTTTCTGCTGGCCGATCCGGGCCAGTACCACACCGGAATCCTGCAGATTGTCACCTTGCGCAGCCCGGAAAACGGCCGGCTGTTCGTCACCGGCGTTCAAATCCTTCAGGAGCACCTCTGCCTGTGTACCGGCAACCCTGAGAATGCCAAGCAGGCGGAAGCGGTCAAGGCCTTCAGGCAACGCAACTTCTTCCTCCGCAGCATTCCCGACTTCATCGTCCTCCGGCGGCACTGCCGACCATGCAGCACGCTGGTACAGTGTTTCAAGGCTTCGGTTGATGGCAGCTTCCCTATTCCGGGGCTTTTCAGCCGGCAGTGGAAGAGCCTCCGAGCCTGTGAACCGGCCGGTAACCGGTTCTATCTCCGCCAGAAACCAACCCAGCAAGCAGGCAAAGACGATTGCCACTGCGGCTACAGCCAAGCTTCGAATCATCCTGGCTGCCCCTCTTCAAGTCCACCCAACAGAATTCTGAACTCGACGATCACCGCCACTCCGGATTTCCGGCCTACCCTGATATCCATGCTATCGATAATCAGCGCCGGCTCAGCACGCTCAATGTCTGCAATCCAGGCCCACGGCGCAGCACCTTCTTCTGTACTGACGGTAAAACGCCCCCGCATCTCGTGAATGCCATCAACAAGTAGTTGAGGTTCCGCAAGTTCAACACTTCGGACTCGCAAACCGAGCGGGCTATCAGAAACACTTCCATTGATAAACTCACGGACGGCCGCTTTTGCCAGTCCCGTTGTGCGTTGGTTCCATGCCTTCTGGAGGGCTTCTTCCCTCTGATTTTCCAGCGCCTCCAGCATCGCAGGCCAGTAATCCTGCTGTGCCAGAGCCTGCCATTCGGCTATGTTGGCTTGTGCACGGCGCCATTCCAGCTGCTCAAGTGCCAGCCTGTCATCCATCCACAATAGAACATAAATAAGCAGGATCAGACCGATGGCCCAGCTACCCAGCCTGAGCAACGGGCTTTCCTGCCATTGCTGGAGAACATCCCGGCGGATTGAATCAATCATCTACCGGCTCCTCACGACTCGCCGTCGCCACCCGGGTGCTGATTTCCATGAGGGTGTCACCCCGGGCCTGCGCCTGAACATCACTGAAGCGGGACGCTTCCTCAAGGATGGTAATAAGCCGTGTTGAATCCGGCAGCGGGCCTTCCGGCTCCCAGCTCAACTCCAGCCGGCCATCCCGATACGCCCAACGGACAAGCCTTCCGCCCTCTACCTCAAGCAACTCGGCAAGCTCGGCTGCCACTGCAACCTGGGAGGGCGCATTGAATTCGGCCAGCAAAGCGGTCTGAGACTGCAAGCTGGACGCTCTCTGCCGCAGGGCAACAATGTCACTAATGCTCTGCTCAATTTGCTCAGCCTGTTCTCTGGCATTTTCTGCCCCAACGCCGGCACGAACAATGGCAACCCCATAAACCACGACGAAAAACCCCAGTAACGCGGCACTCAGGGGAAAAACACGGCTTTCCAGCGATGAGCTTCGGCCTTCAAGACTCTGGCCCACGGGTTCTGAATAACCAGGCGATGCTTCGGCAACCAGCGTATCGGTGGATACGTCACCGGCACCGTGGCGCTGCAGCCAGGCTGCCACTTCCTCGCGGCTGACCGCAGCGGGGTATCGTTTCTCATACAGCCCATGTTTGGGGTGCTGGTATTGGACCAGCACAAGCCCGCTGCCCGGCTCCTGTACCCAACGGTAACCGCCAGCGTCCAACTGGGGCCACAGGGCAGTTTCCGGAACGAACGCCAGCTGGCTTTCAGTGGACTGGGAAGCTTGCCTCACCCGGGCTTCCAGATCTTTGGACCAGTACCACACACACGCCAGACTACCCTGCCAGAGCACCCAGCCGCTCACGTCATCAAACGGCGACTTCTGCTCAAGCTCAAGCCTGAGCGCATCCGCTCTTTGCCGGGGGGGAACACTGTCCAGATCGATTCGGGAAAAAAGCACGTCGCTTCTGGACAGCACCCATGCACCAGAAGGAAAGCCTGGGAGAGGCCCAAGCGCCTGTTTTCCGCTGTCACTCCATCGGTAACTGTTCCGGGAAAAACGCTGAATAATAGGACCAAGCACTGGCGTGAGGCGCTGCTTCAGTCGTTGTATTCGGGCTGAAAGCATCCGTTGTGTCCTGCTCCTGTGTGCGTTGGTTCAAGTTGACTGGATGACTGTACTCTATTATCCAGGGCGCCCCATTAGCGGTGGCGGTGAATTTTACTTCAATCCAGCGTTTGTGTCTGCCTTGTGCATCACCCAGCATGATTCTTACATTACCCGAGGGCTGCCAAAGAGTTTCGAACTGCCCGCCCTGAAACAGCACTCCAAACCGTGACGAGGCGCTGCTGAGCGAGGGGATTATCGCCGAGCTCCTGTTCCGGGCTACTTGTTCCGCATTGGAAGCCGTCAGGTAATGTATAAGCTCAAGCATCAATGGCGGAGACGTGTTGAGATTGGACATGGTTCCCGAACCAGAGGTGCTGGCGCGAATCAGATCTTCCGTTACATCCGGGTAACGCTGGGCAATGGGAAGATTCCTCAGCTCGTGAGGTGTTACCGGGAACCGGTTAGAAGGCGGCGCCAGCCCCTGTTCTTCATAATACTCCTGTTCGGCCCCGTTCAGCCGGGACAGCTCGTCACGGTCCTGATAGTCCAGCAACTGATCCAGCCAACGGTCCGCATCGGATGCCGGCACTCCCAGAACCTCCATTGCCCTTAACCAGGTTTCCCGTCGGGGCTCCAGCAGACTGAGCGTCGCGCCTGCATCCTGCAAGCCAAAACCGGAATCGCCGATACCACGGTACCAGGTGCCATCGAATCTTAGCGTGGGGCCCCTGAGCGTTTCTGTCGGGCGCTCGCCGAATGGATTACTGCTATCGGTCTCAACCATACCCGCAGCGAGATCTGCACCGGCCTCATTGTGAGGGCGCGCGGAGAGAACGTACAGAAGTGTTTGCTCTGTGGCCATCATCTGCTGATCAAGGCTTGCGAGCTCTCTCATGGCATACGCCTGTTCGAGGGTATTGTTGATTCTTGCCACAATGCCGCCGGTAATCAGCGTAAGAGCAGCAATGCTCCAGAGAACAACGGCAAGCACAAAACCCGACTGCCTGACTGGCGCCTGCTTCATCTATTCCCCCAGCATATCGCGGTAATCTTCACGACCGTAGGGGCGCTGCGCGGGGGTCCCGAAGGCCCAGATACCACCCGCAGCATCCTCGATTCTCACGGCGGCAGGCAGCCTGGTGCTCCCTCCCGGGCCTCCCCACTCACTCACCCACTTACCATCTGGCTGAAGGTAGCCGAACCTTGCATCGCCTGGCAGATCCAGGCTCATGGCAAGTGGTTCAGCCCTGGCTTCTATACCTTCTTTGTAGATGAGAACTGACTGATCAGGGCTCACCTCAAGCTCCCAGGTTACAGGCACACGCTTTCCGCCATCGTCGAGTATTGGCGCGAATGTATAACCAGCCAGCCTTGTGGAATTACCTTGCACGCAGTGGCGGACATCTGTGCACGGTACCAGACTGGCCATGGAGTCGGCCCACCACTGGGCCTCCCGAAACCTGACGTCCATTGATGAAGTAATCCCCGCAACACGATCATAGAGGTTCAGGCTTAGCCCCAACCCACGAACAACCAGTGTAATAACGAGGCTGCCGATGACCATGGCCACCAGCAGCTCCATCAGTGTCATGCCACGCTCAGAGCGTTGGTTCATCCAGCACCTGCATGCTTGCGGCTCTTCGAGTGACTATCCTGTCCAGCGCTCTGCCATCCGAATACAGGGTTACCTCCACGTCATAAAGGGCAACCTGGTGTATCCCCATTGCGCCACTGCCGGTAACGGCAAACGTTGGCCCCTGAAACCGCTCAAATACCACCTCAGCGGACACAATCCCCCTCTCGTTCCTGAAAGTTGTTTGTGCTTCTTTGTTAGCCGGCAGTTCTTCCAGATCAATGCTTCTGACCCACGCGACAACCTGGGGCTGGAGCGTTGTCGTTGCCACGTGAGCCTCAGCTTTGGCAAGGTTTTGCAGGCCGGTATTGATGAGGGCAAATAAGGCCGCTCCAACGCCAGAAACGATGACCAGCGCCACAAGTGCTTCCAGCAGAGCGAAGCCCCGCGAACCCCTGTATGTCACGCCTCACTCCGGGGACGACACAAAGGCGCCTCGAGCCTGTGGGAGAAGCGTCTGCCACCACTCAACTCCCAGTGAACTATTCCACCAGTACACGCTCCGTTCGGGCGGTAGTCCAGATCACGGGGAACCCAGATTCTGGGATAACCCTCACTCGTTTCGGGCGGGGCCAGAGGTGAATCCTCTGTAACGCTATTGAGGGTAACGTAGCCCTGGGTGGCCTCAATCCTGTAGGTCTGACCACGGTTCATGACCGCCACAGGGAGATTCTGCAGATACTGAGCCAGCTCATCCCTCTCGTTTCTCTCGCCCAGCTTGTCTGCCAGCCGAACCAGAGCGGGCGTCGCCAAAGCCGCGCCCAGACCGAGAATAACCAGGACCACCATCAGTTCCAGCAGGGTAAAGCCGGTTACGCGTTGCCCCATGGCGAATCAGCCCTCGGGCAGATAGCCGATGTCCGCATCGACACCGTCTCCGCCCTGCTTACCATCGGCTCCGTAGGAAAAGAGCACGAAGCCCTGAGGATGGGTGGAGCTCGGCTTGTACTGGTACGGCATACCCCAGGGGTCCATCGGCAGCTCATCTCCCAGGTAGGGGCCATCCCACATGCTGCGACGGCGCTCATCGGAGGGTTGGTTATTGAGGCCCTGAAGGCCTTCCTGCTCGGAAGGGAACTGGCCAACATCCAGCCGGTAAGTGAGCAGGCCGGATTTGAGCATTTGTACCTGGGTTTCTGCGGTCTGAACTTTTGCAGTGTCGGCCTTGCCGAACAGGCGCGGCCCTACCAGGCCCGCCAGCAGCCCAAGGATTACCAGGACTACCAATAGCTCAAGCAGGGTGAAGCCTTTTTCAGTGTTGCGGGTTTTAGGTACTTGCGGTGATTGCTTCATAGAATTCCGGTCTGGGTGGTTCAGGTCTTGAGTCTGGTCAGAATGCGATGTCGTTTGCACTGGTGATCGCGAGAATAACGCCCATGATGATGACGCCTATCACCCCTCCGATCAACAGGATGGCAATTGGTTCAATCAGGGCCAGAAAACGCTTCATCCGGTTTCGGCCACTGGTGTCGTGAAGCTCCGCCAGGGATTTGAGCAATCGCGCCACCTCGCCGGATTTTTCGCCGGCGCGGAGCAGGTTATAGCCGGTATTCGTGATTACCGCATTTTCCTTCAGGGCGGACGACAAGGGAATCCCCGATTTTACCTGGCCAGATACCCGAGTTAGGCGGATTTGCCGCGACGGCAACCGCACGGTATTTCTCGCCAGTTCGAGGGCGTCCAGGATGGCGACCCGGTGATTGACCAGTGCAGCCAGTATGGAAGCCCAGCGGGCGGTTTCCGCTTCGACAATCCAGTCCCCGACTACCGGCACGCTCTGCAGGCCGTCCATAAACCGCGAGCGCACGGCAGGCATGCTGAATACCCGGCCCAGAATGAGCGTGCCCGCCAGTGCCGCCCCTATCACCCAGACCATGTGAGCGTTCACCCACTTGCCCGTAGCTAGCACAGCCCAGGCAAGCCAGGGCAGCTTGTCGCCGTGCTCCAGCAGGTTCTGGAACTGGGGGACCACGAAGGTGAAAACCAGCAAAACCGCACCTATGCCGGAAAAACAGAGAATCGCCGGGTAAACCAGCGCGTTTTTCATCTCGGTTGCGATCTGCTTTTCGTACTCCATCTGGCTGACAGCGGTTTGCAGGCTGTCGCCCATTTCACCGGTGAGCTCCCCTGCCCTGACCAGTTGAATGAGGTATTCCGGCACCGGCACGCCAGACGCCCGCAGCGCATCGCTGAAGGACTCACCCTGGCGAAGCCCCGAGGACCAGCGATCGAAGACCGATTGCATGGCCGCACCGCGTTCACCACCAGTCAGGGAATCGATGGCGTCTTTGAGGCTGACGCCGGAGCGCAATAATGTTGCCAGCTCAGACAAGGCCAGCAACAGCTCTTCCCGGCTTATTTTCCCTTTGCCTTTGCTGGCCTTGGCGGCCGCCCCGGCTTCGGCCAATCCCGTTACCCGCAAGCCCTGTTGTTTCAGCTTGCTGAGCGCCTGCCTGCGGGACTCGGCCTCGATATCACCTTCCAGCTTGCGGCCGTGGGGATCTATGGACTGATACCTGAAGTTCATGCTTCAGTGGCCTCGTCTTCCGCCACGCTGGTTCCGGCTACCCGCATCACTTCTTCGATGGTGGTTTCACCCCGGGCCGCTTTGATCAGCCCGTCCTGCAGCAGATTGCGGTGACCATGACGCGCGGCCCACTGGCGTAACTCGCTGATATCCGCGTTGTCTGCAACCAGGGTCTGCAACTCTTCTGTGGCCGGGATAATTTCATAAATACCCAGCCGACCTCGGTACCCGGTGCCATGGCAACGCTCACAGCCTTTGGGTTCGACAAACGCCGGATTTTTAATCCAGTCGCCCGCGAGGGGTTTCCAGAGGGATTCCGGCGGAGTTACTGGCTCACTGCAGCTTGGGCATGCCTTACGGACCAGGCGCTGGGCCTGAACCGCTTTAACCGGCGCCGCCACAAGGTAAGGCTCCACACCCATGTCCACCAACCGGGTGAACGCCGACAGCGCATCGTTGGTGTGCAAGGTAGATAGTACAAGATGGCCTGTCAGCGCAGACTGAATAGCAATCTCGGCGGTTTCCAGGTCGCGGATTTCACCAATCATGATGATGTCCGGATCCTGTCGCAGGATGGCCCTCAACGCTCTTGCAAAGGTGTAGCCGATGTCGGCATTGGCCTGGATCTGGGTAACCCCCCGCACCTGGAATTCCACAGGATCTTCCACGGTGATGAGTTTCTGCCGACCATCAACCAGTTCCGATAAGCCGCTGTAGAGGGTTGTGGACTTACCGGAGCCGGTAGGCCCCGTCACCAGAACAATCCCGTTGGAGAATCCGAGCACCGAGCGCATCAGCCTGAGATGGTCCGGCTCCATGCCAAGACTTTCCAGTGACAGCGATTCCCGGTTCTTGGGCAGCAAACGCATAACTACTGATTCGCCGAAGGAGCATGGGGCGGTGGATACCCGGATGTCCATTTCCTGCCCGCCAAGTCGCGTACTGATCCGGCCGTCCTGGGGCAGCCGGGATTCGGCAATGTCCATGCCGCTGATCAGTTTGATGCGGGAGGCAACGGCGGGGAAACGGCTGGCCGATTGGGTCATCTGGGAGTGCAGCACGCCATCGACGCGATAGCGGATAATGAAGAACTCTTCCCCCGGCTCGATATGCACATCCGAGGCGCCCGCTTCGACGGCCTTGGCAAGCACATTATTGACCAGCTCGACGACAGGAGCTTCTTCCGCCAGCTCAAGCAGGCTCTGACTGCCCTGCTCGCTGAACAGCCGGGTGACCGCCAGCTCCTGCCGTACAAACCCCACCAACCGTTCAATTTCATAGGTTGAGCCCAACACCCATTGGAGCCTGAAGCCTTTCGGCTCCAGGGACGTTTCAAGCACTTCCCGGATTTCGTCACTATGAAACCTGGACGAAAGCACACAGACAGTTCTTTCCTCAGGCTGATCTGCCGATTCAGAGAGAGCCTCTTCAAACCAGGCGACGGTTTCCTGCTCCAGCATCCATTCCATGCTGACCGGCAATTCCCGCAGGGTTTCGTATACCTGAAAGTCATCTGGCGCTGGCTGCTGTTTGCCCAGGAGCGGGTAACCCCACTGGGCCGAGAGAGCTTGCAACACAACGTCTTCACTGGTGGCCCCGGAGCGCACGAGAAGACTGCCCAGAAGCCCACCAATCTGCTTCTGAACTTCCAGCGCCTGATTCAGCTCTTTTTCGGAAACAGCGCCCAATTCGACCAGCCAGGCGCCAAGGGGTTTCCAGGGTTGCGATACTGCCATGGGGTTGCAATTCCGAGATCGGAAGAGCACACGTCTGAACTCCAGTCACAGGTACCATCTCGTATG
>OJFM01000149.1_pt1 | contig 10936 bp, 4 predicted proteins | sample 1594211 | NCBI WGS metagenome assembly OJFM01 (sample SAMN05416783, study PRJEB24817) | seawater metagenome | isolation source: Sea water | place: Canada:Atlantic | collected 2013-11
ACCACCGAGATCTACACTCTTTCCCTACACGACGCTCTTCCGATCTGGAGAACCTTCATGGGCCCTACCCTCGAACGTCCACAGCTTGGACCGGTCTTGGCACCCGACGTTGACTTGGCTGTCGAACCGCAGGGGTTCGACTTTGGCAGCAATGCGTCGCAACAAGGGATGCTGGCAGCTTCGGGAGCTCCACCGTCTGGTGCGGGCGCGCCGCTCTCGCCAGAACAGCAAGCAGCGAAGACAGCCCTTACCAGCGCTATTCTACGACGGGTAGAGGGGCCGGTCGCTGGCCTGATGGAGGACTTACCGAGATTGGTCCGAGAGGAAACGGACCTCGCGGTTCGGGATGCGGTCTGGGCAGACCCCGCGTTTCGCGAACACTCGGCGTGGTCGGGACACGGACTGTCGCTGCAGTCTGTTCTGCGACAACTCTCGTCGATTCAACGCTTGCGGCGTGAGCTGGAACAGTGTGCTCTCCGCGAGAGCACCCGGGACTCACAAGCGCTTGAGGTGGTGCAAGCCTGGGTCGCAAGACACAATGGCATGTGCGATGCGGCCATCGCAGAGGGGATGCTCGACACGATTGTACGCGTGGTTCGTGAGCCTGAAGTCGAGTACGAAGCGGTCGCGACACTGTTGTTTAAGGGGCAGCTCCCAACCGGTTCAAATGCCCAGCTAGAGCAGGCCATCGCTGTCGGGGACGCCGGCCGGTTCATAGCGGCGTGGATTGTGCTGCTGGCCGACCCAACCGAGGCGTTGGCCCTCGCCGACAACCCGAGCTGGCTGCACCGTGTTGAGACGAAGCTTGGGGCAGACACCTACCAGACGGTCCTGTCCGATGTGATGCGACTGGAGCGGGTTCAGGTCGCACAGACCGTCCTGCAGGACCTTGAGGGTCTCATCAGCAACTGTCTGTCGGGTCTGCAAGAACTCAACGACACTTTCCACGTAGCAGATGCTCCCGTTCTTTCCGCCATCAAGACGTTCTTTGCCCAGCTAGACGGGGTGATGAACACCTACAATGTCACGGATGTGCAGACGCGGACGACGGCACTCAACACGGCACGGTCTCGGTTGATGGAGGCGTGGACGGCAACCCATGGAACCCAGCTTGGCACCATGTTTGAGCGAGGTCTGTCCCCGTCGACCATCGCTGAGATTGGCAGGCTACTGAACATAGAGGTGGTCGCCGGACCGGCGCAGCCCGGAGTGGATGCACCTGGCGTGGATACGGTGTTGGCGGACCTCATCCGCACGCAGGCGGGACAGGTCCGAAAGCAGTTCGATGATACGGTTTGGGTGGACGACGCAGACGCAGTACAGTCGATTCGCGATGCACAGACTGCCCTTCGTGCTCACGTCCGCCAGAGTTCCATGGGCGTTGCGGATGAGCAGACACAGCTCTCCCAGGCCATGCATACGCTCCGTCAAACCTACGACCAGCAGTACAGTCTGTCTCTGGTCAACGACATTCACAATGGCGTGGACGATGACGCGCTGGCACGCGAGGCACTGCAGCTTATCGGCGACCGGCTGGACCCGAATGCCCGGTTGATGGCAGAGGCAGTGGCACAGTCCGACGCGGACCGGATGGACAGCGTGTCCAATACGGTGAGCGAGCTGTCGGACGCCATGCGGAACTTGGCCGAGCGGTTTCACGGCCAGATGGTCAACGTCGCATGGGTCAGCGACAGCAATGTGTTGTCGTTGTGCTCGGATTTTCATTCGGCAAACGCCGTCTACAGGGACTTCGGCTCGGCGGGACAGGACGAAACGAGTGCCACATCCGACCCGTCTCGGGTCTCACCCTTGGTCTTCCTGGAGAACCACTACCGGGCGATTGGCGGTGATCTCCGTCGTGGCATCGCCGGTGGCTTGGACCTCGACAATGCGGATGTGGCGTTTGAGCGGTTGGGGTTGGGCGGAAGTGTTGATGCCTTACGGGCGGATGGCGATGGCAGGTCCGCCGTTCAGATTTCGGCGAGGCAGCTGGCTGACGAGCGCGGAGTGCGCGTGTTTAGAGCGTCAACGACGCTGACCGTTCCGTCTTCGTCAGAGACTGAAGAACGAGAGGATGAAGAGGCCGATAGACGGTTGGAGTTGCGTGTGTTGGGCGGCTACTTGTCGACCTACGCGGAGGCGGTAAGCAGTCTCACCACCGTCCTCACCGCCGAAGGCATCTCCACGACCCCAAACGTCTTCCGCGAGACCACCGGCATCAACCTCGCCGACCTGCTCTCCCTTCACTTGATGAGCCAGTCCGAGTGTACGGCGGCGAGTGAAGCGGCGGGCCTTGTCGCGGGGGTCGTTCAACCACGAGCAGATGCTGCCCAAGACATCACGTTGGACGCCGACGACCCCGCGCTCCAGTACAACATCACCGAGACCATGTCCTACGACTTCAGCTTAGCAGTCGCCGAGACCCGCGCGCGGGAATGGCACCGCCAGGGGAGCAACGATGGGGCGACGATGGTCAACTTCAGCGAGACCGGGTCCGCCGAGGAAAACCGGATTGTCCGCCAGGTCTTTCGGCGGTTGTACGGCTACGACGTCGAATACATGGTTCACCGCCGCCTCGGGTTTGGCGGGCAAGCCGACACCCACATCAACGCGCTCGAAGACGGCGGCCTCAAGACGTTTACCGACGAGATTCAGGCCCACACGGCAGACAGCGACCGCGAGCAGCTCATTGCCTGCGTCATGCGTGCCTCGGCCGCAGAGCTACAGGCCCTGTTGTCCGATGGACAACTGCTTCATGACATTCGAAGCGAATTTTCACAGGAGGTCTACGACCACGTCTACCGAGCCGCCACCGGCCAGCTGAGCTTGGGAGATGTCCTGCGGGAGAACGACGCAGGCTTTTGGTCGATGGGCATGGACTTCGGCTCCGACGAAGAAGGAGCAACGTCAGGCACGGAGCAGTTCATCAAGTACGTGAAGCGTAGGTTTGAGGCAGGGGAACTGGCAGACATGCCGGCGTCCGAGCAGTCCATGTTGCGCGGCATCTTCTTGGACGGCGATACCCAAGCCATGCTCTCGCAAGAGTTCAGCGGTAGCGACCTTCTCACCCTTCGTCAGCTCATTCTTCACGGCGGTGAGCGCAGTAAGGACGATGAGCTGGAGGTAGGACTGGAGTCGTCTACCCGTGGCCGCGCGTTGCTGGACATGTTGGCCGCGCTCACGGTCGAAGAACGCCAAACCAAGCTGCGTGACGTGGGCTTCATGCAGCGACTGGCGGGCCTACTCACGCGCACCCAGATGGGAACGGCCATGGGCATTCTGGCCGCCGCTCCTGGCGAAGAGTACGACTACCAACTGGACAAGGCCTTTGCCGAGAATGGGCAGTCGCTCGACGATGACAAGCTCATGGACACGCTGCTAGGCATGCCTATGGACGCGCTGTACCGTCAGTCCCGCGACCGCATCTGGGTCGACCGCATCTCCCGCCAGCTCAACCGCGAGCAGCGTCCCGTCTTTGCCCACCTCATGGCCGAGTGTGAGCGCCTCTTTGCCCCCATGACTGAGGAAGAGCAGCACGGGCAGAACCAGTCGCTGGTGGACGACCCGCTGGCCGATGTGTGCTCGCCTGGGATGAGCGATGTATTGGTGGAGCGGCACCGCCAGCACTTCCTACTCACGCACGCGACTCGGCTGAAGTTCGGCGCGGTTCAAGGGGCGGTGAAGCTGTTCCCAGCGCTGCAGAAGGCGTTCAACGAAAAGGGCGAAGTGGCGACCGACCCGTTGTTGCCGGCCGCTAAGGAGCAGTTGTTTGGGGAGACCGAGCGGCGCCGCTTGTGGACCGAGTTTGGCGTTCGTGAGGCGCTGTACGAGCAGTTTGGGCCCTCCGATGAGATGACGACGGTCGCATTCAATGCCCTCAATCGTGGGGTGGACCCGTCGGATGCGTCCCTCGACTTCGCCTTTGGCGCCTTTGGCTACTCCACCGAGGTGGTCAGTGCGGCGATTGCCGGCGTTGGCGAGACCGAGCTCATCAAGACTTGGTCGAATGTTCGCAGACCGGGTGAGGTCGCGGGTGGGGCGTCGCTCAAAGAAGCCTATGACGCCTACCGCCCGGTGTATGAGCGCTACTCTGCGGCGATGGCTGGGGCGGACCCGAATACGTGCTCCATCGACCCGGTACTTGAAGCCGAGTACGGTGATGCCTTGGCCCGCTTTCGCATGTTCCCGCTGGATGTCTCTGCCACATTGGCCGATACCCTGCGCAATGACAGTGGGTGGTCGTGGCTAAACGGAACGTCCACACGGGACTTCCTAGACTTCAAGATGGAGGCGCGAAAGGCCATTCTTGCGGTCTCGGGAACCTCTATCGCTCAGGCGCTTGGCATTCCCGAGACAGACCCGGTGGTGGCGATGCTCAACAGCGTCGACCGAAAGGCCCGGTCGATTCACTCGCATCAGGCAGATGCCGCTCGTCACCAGGTCGACCAGCCGTCGATTGCGGACTACTTCTCCGACACCGACGAACAGCTCGCGGTTAGCTTTGCCCTGTACTCTGGCGAGGTCGGCGAGTCGGGGGCTGCGCAAGATGGTGAGCTAGCCGGTGAGATTACGGCGGAAGAACAGTCTGCCATTCAAGCGCGCTTGGACCAGTTCAATGTGGACATTGGGGAGTATCGGGCAGCGAAGTCGACCTGTGCCGAAGTCCTCAAGTGGACGGCCATTGTCATCATTGGTGCTGTAGCCACGGCATTGACGGGGCCTGGTGGACCGGGCTTGGTGGCCGCCATGATTACGGCGGGTGCACAGGCGACGACGGTCGCTCTCATTAACGAGGCGTCCCAAGGCAATGACTTTGACATGGGCAAAGAAGGCATTCGCTCCATCATCAAGGAGACCGCGATGGCCGGTCTCACATCGAAGGGCTCGGAACTCTTCCAGAGCTTCGCGGCGTCGTCACCGCTGGCCCAGTCGGTCATGGGGAAGATGGACCGCCTATCGGAGATTACGGCGAGACTCGACGACTTGGCGCGTCGGATTCCAGGCATTGGTCCAACCCTCGGTGAGATTGGCTGGCAGACGGTGAAGAGTGCCACCTCTGCCCAGATGGGTGCGCTTAGCGATGCGGCGTTCTCGGCCGTCGACCCCACGGCGCTTAGCTACGGGTTTGACTATGGGTGGGCCCAGGGCGAGCGGAGCCTAGAGAGCTACATCGACAACATGGATGAGGCGTTCATTGCCAAGTGCAAGGAAGAACTGTTCACCCGCTCGGTTGGAGCCGCGCGTCGTCGCCTGCAGGGAGGCAGCGGACCGTCCGTGATTCCGGGTCTTGAAGACGCCATGCCGCAAGAACAAGCCCAGCAGCAGTCGCTCTTGGCCTTCCTTCGGGGGGACATCACCGAGGCCATGTTCAAGCAGGTCGTCAAGGAAGGTGCATCTCGAGTCAGTAGCGGCAATATCTTCGAGAGTGAGTCTTGGGATGACGACCAGATTGGCTCATTCTTGCTGACCTTTGCGAAGGGTCGGGCTCAGAGCTGGACGACGGAGCTGGCCCAAGGGGTCGCCGACCGCAACAATGCGGGTGCCCTGGCTGAGCAGAAGGCACAGGTGCGTCAGATGGCAAGCAACGAGGTCGACGCCGACCAAATGGAGTCGCTGTACCTCGCCGCCTTGAAGAGCCACTCGGGCGACTTTGAGCTGACACCTGCCAAGTGGCAGGAGATGGTCTGGCGCCCGCTCATGGACCGTCTTCCACACGACCGGCGCTACAATATTGCCGAGGGAGAAGACCACCTCGCATGGGTGTTGTCAGACCCTGCACAGGCGGATGCACGGTCGCGCGTCTCGATGGAGGACTTCCGAGAACGTAGGCGTCGAGCCGGCAATGAGCGAACGGCGATTTATGCCAGTGACGAGTTTGGCGCACTGACCGCCGAGCAGCAGCAGTACTACCGGGCGTACTTGGACGACAATGGACGCGCACTTGCGCAGGTCTCTGCGAACTCAACATCCACCCTCGACCTGACCGCACGGGGAGGACGCGACCGCTTTATCGCGAGCTTCCAGGCGACGAAGCGTCAGGTGGCAAGGCCGATTCTGGAAGAGGCCACCATGTATTGGCGAGCAAACGACCGCCAAGCCCTAATGCGGGTTCTGGGCTCGACCGACGTGAGCAACCTGCCGGAACTGGAGCTACGTGCAAACTGCGCCGCGAATGAGACCGCCCTCGAAGAGTGGGCTGAGCGCTGGCTTGTCGCACGAAATGCACCCACGCGTGAGCGAGAAGTGGTGTTTGGAGAGTTCATTGCCCCGTACTGAACCGCATGAATTGGTGGCCGCTGCGCTCGGTGCGGTCGGCATGGACTCACCGGCGTTGGTCGACTGCGCCGCACGGCTGCCCGCTAACCTTCGTCCTGGGTTTTCCATTCACACCGACGGCGAGTTCTTGTCGCTATGGTGTGAGGCCCGAGTGACCAACGTCTCGCAGGCGCTCGCAGCCATTGGCACGTCGGTCGACTGGGCGCCGTCAGCGCCTGGGGTGGTTCGATTTGGCCAGCGAGCGGGCATTCCTGCGCTTTCTGCTGAAGCTCTCTGGGAGACGCGAGAGCCCTCTGAGACGGTTCGTATGGCGTTGTCGTTGAATGGGTTCGCAGACGCCGCGACAACGGCCCACAAGCGCGTGCTAGGGCGTCTGAAAGCAGACCCGGCGACACGCAGCGGTTGCCGTCAAACGCGTCTAAAGGGCGGGGCGTGTGCGGTGTTCGCCGTGGACCATGTGGTGGCGGCTGCAACGGCGAGTGAGGCAGCACAGCAGATGGCCTTGGCTGCCCGCACCTTTGGTGTGTCGCAGCGGCAGATGACGTGGTTCTTGGCTGCGATGCCGGCCCTGTGTCCGCGTCCTACCAACCTCATCACGACCACGTTCGGCCTGAGTCCTCGCGGCCTTCAACCGTGGCTCGATGTGCGCTTAGCGGACATACCCATGCGTTCCGTTCTTCAGCTGTACAGGCAGTTCTCGCTACTGGAAGAAGGCGCCGCTGCGCGCCTAGGGGCACTGACGGCAGTGCTCGGACGCGAAGATGAGACGGTGGATGGTCTTCATGTGGTGCTGACGAATGAGGAGCCGCCTGGCTTTGCGATTGATCTTGCCTGGAAACCAGACAACCCTCGCTGACCTGCTCACTCAATCGGGGCGGGAGCTTGGACGGCCTGACCCCCACCCCACAAGCGGATACGGGTTCTGTGGTCATCCCCTGGAGTGTGTCATGCGTGGTTGCGTCCTGTTGTCTATCTTGACCGCCTGCTCCCTCGGCCAGACCGCAGAGGAAGGCCCAGACGTCACGGTCAACGGCGACAGCTTGGTCGTCGTCAATGGCGAAGTGTACGGCAGCGACGTCGCTGCGACACCAGAGGACGGCGCCGTAGACAGCCCCGGCACCCAGGAGCGTGTCGTCCGTATCGACGATGCGACCACGTCCGTTCACGTCTTGGGCAGCATCCCCGTCTTCGTCACGTTGGGTCCCGAGCCCGGAGCGATGGTTTCGTGTGACCGCAACCGGATGAGTGGTATCATAGTGGACAATAAGCCGGACCACCTCCTTGTTATGGGCGACGTGGGCAGCTCCGGCGAAGGTTGCTCCGTCACGGTGACCGTTTCGAGTCTTGACGATGTTCGGTCGATGGGGAGCGCAGAAGTAGTGCTCTCCGAGCTGTCAGGCGACCTGTCCATCTCGTTGCTCGGCTCGGGCGACATCATTGCGAATGGTGTTGCCCCCAGGCTCACTCTGGACAGCTTGGGGAGCGGGAGCATCAAGGCCGACGGACTCGTTGGGACCGACGCCACCGTTACACTCACCGGCAGTGGCGACGTCTTCTTCAACGCCTCCGCTACCGCCAACCTCACCCTCATGGGTAGCGGCGACATTCACCTGACTGGGGCCGCCCGGCCTCATCCGGGTGACCTTCAAGCGCCCATGGGCGGATGGCACTGCAGGCGTCACGTTCACACCGCTCGAGTTCGTGGAGCGTCTGGCGGCGCTGGTTCCCCCACCGCGTGCGCACCTCGTCCACTACCACGGCGTGTTTGCAGGGCGCTCTGCATGGCGGCGGGAGGTTGTTCCGGCTCCACCTGCGTTCGCACCGCAGCGACCAGCGCTGTCGAAGAAGGCGACGCCCGTTCACAATGCCAGGTACCTGACCTGGGCGGAGTTGTTGTGGCGCGTGTTCGCGGTCGACGGATGGCGGTGTCCCCGTTGTGACAGACCAATGACCCTACGCGCGGTTCCGTGGCCGCGCGCCACGTTGCGCATCCTGGACGGCCTCGACGCCGCGGCCGCCCGAGCCCCGCCCGACAGCCTCGCCGTACCCGCCTGAGCCGCAGCACACCGCTGTTGGTCCGGTCACGTGCGACTCGGGTGGGCCCGTGCCCTGTTCGGAGGGGCATACGGCGCCACAGCGCTGTCCGCGCTGGGCAGAAACGGCGCCGGCGCGCCCATTCGCGGCTCTCGCTGCGGAAGTCGGCCGCTCGCTGTACGGAGCGAAGGCCCTTGGAATCACCTATCCGTCTCCGGGGCGCCGTGACGGTCGAGTGGAAACTCGGCCGAACCTCAAGTCAAGCGTCGCCGGCACCACAGCGGGGTGCTGGTGTTCTGCAGAGGGCTAAGGAGCCCTACTTTGAGCGCGAAGAGCTCATGGCTTCGATTGCAGGTGTTCGTCAACCACCACCTGGATGTCGGTGAGAAGAGCGGTAAGCGAAGCCGGTGTGGGCGAGTACTCTGTGCTGCGCAGCACATCCTGCGCCCGTTCGGAGAGCCCCTGATAGCCATACGAACCCGCTGAACCGGCGATTTGGTGCACGATCTGCCGGATCTGCTTGTTGCTCTGGCTCTGGACTGCGGCCCTCAGCTTGAGCTGCCGTCCGGAGAGTTCATCGAGAAAGGCGGAGATCAGCTCCTCGGGGAGTCCGAGGTCCAGTCGTTCAGACGGGGCTGGAGAGCGAGACTGTTGGGTGTAGGCACTCACGTGATTGAGCAGCAATGCGGGGGGGATCGGTTTGGTCAGGCGGTCGGTGAAGCCAACGTCTCGGATTCGCTTTCGGGTCTGTGGGGTGGCATCTGCGCTCACCGCGATGATCGGGAGGGAGACCCCGGCGCTGCGGAGCACCTGGGTCGCCTCCAGCCCGTCCATCACTGGCATCTGCAGGTCCATCAGCACGATGTCGACACTATCTGGGTTCGCCATGACCTTCTGGACAGCCTGTTGGCCATTTTCACAGGTCGTCACCAGACCGCCCGCTCGCTGCAAGAGCAGCTCCATCAGCAGCCGATTGTCCGGGCTGTCATCGACCACCAAAACCCGAATACCGTCCAGCCGGGGCGGAGTCGCTTCAGGGGAGAGTCTTGGGTCAATGCTCGTGGACAGCAGTTGGGAAAGGTCTTCTTGGGTTAGCGGAATGGCTATCCAGAATGTACTTCCAGTGCCTTTTGTTGAAGAGACACCCATCTGCGCGCCGAGCCGGGTAGCCAGACGCTGGGAGATGTCGAGTCCCAGACCAGTCCCCCCAAACCACTGCTCCTTGTTGTCGTGTCCCTGTGTAAAGGGTTGCCAGATCTCTTTGAGCTGCATCTGGCCGATTCCGATGCCCGTATCGATGACCTCCAGGAGCAGCCGGAGTGGGTCGCGCTGAGTGGAAACCTGCAGGGTGATGTTGCCCTGACGGGTGAATTTCAGGGCGTTGCCGAGCAGGTTGAGCAGGATCTGCTGGAGTCGAATGGCATCGGACGTGAAGCTAGATGGAAGCGGATGCTGTAGGTGCAGTGACAGCTTGAGGCCCCGCTGTATCGAGCGTGGGCGAGTCAGAGCGAGGGTCTCTTCCAGGAGGTGGAGCAGAGATACCGGGTGCTGTTCGACCTCCAACTGACCAGCCTCGATGCGAGAGAGGTCGAGGACATCGCCCAGGAGCGTGGTCATGTGGTCTGCGTTCCGGACCAGATGGTGAACCCAGTTCGACTCCTCAACACCACTTGTGGTCTCGGAGAGAAGCCGAGCGTAGCCAAGGATGGCATTGAGTGGCGTTCGAATCTCATGGCTGATGCTGGTGAGGAAACGGCTCTTTGCCTGACTTGATTCCTCCGCACGGCGTTCCGCATCTACGGCCTGGTCCCGCGCTTTGCGAAGTGCCGTAGTGCGAGCCTCGACGCGACCCTCCAGCTCGCTGGCCAGTGCTCTCAGCTTCTCGTTGCTTGCCCACAGTTCGAGGGCCTTGGACTCGAGGAGTGTCTCGGCTTCGTGTCGAGCCTTTCGCTCTCGCGCCAGCTTTCTCCGCCAGAGGTCCTCGTCCATCAACCCTCCCGGATGTGGAATCGGACGGCTGTTTCCTCTCCGGGAAGCGGCTGCCGTTCGAGCGTGACCGGCTTCCCAAAATGTTCATAGCAACCGAGAATTAAGCCCTCACACAGATCCGCCAGCCCTCGCGAGGAGCGGTATATCATCACCAATTCGTTCGGACCGCAGTCCTCGTAGGTGAAGTGAGGCAGCTCAGCGTCGGGGTAGAGCTTCTTGACCTCGACGTGGATGTGGTGCTCGATCTGTAGCAACAGGTTGAGCGGCCCGGTCACTGAGGTGAGGAACGTCGGGTGTTTAGACGCCAGACCGGAGAAAAGGTATTTACCGAATTCCTTCAGGAGAGCAGGGACAGGTTGTCCATTCTGTTTTCCGATGCTTTCGACAATCGCTACGGCCTCTAGGACGCTGTAGGTTCCTACTGAGGTGTACGCTCCGCCTGATGGAAGTGCTGTGAGAATCTGGTCTGCGAGGCGCATGCCGATCGCCTCTTCCATAAACTCTACCAATTCGACAAAGATGACGCCTTTCATGATCCGTGTCCTTTTGGATTGGGGTTGAGGGTGGTTCTACAACACACCTCATAGGTGTGAACGAGAGATCGGAAGAGCGTCGTGTAGGGAAAGAGTGTAGATCT
>OJFM01000151.1_pt1 | contig 10808 bp, 8 predicted proteins | sample 1594211 | NCBI WGS metagenome assembly OJFM01 (sample SAMN05416783, study PRJEB24817) | seawater metagenome | isolation source: Sea water | place: Canada:Atlantic | collected 2013-11
CATACGAGATGGTACCTGTGACTGGAGTTCAGACGTGTGCTCTTCCGATCTATGACCCTGCCATCGGCAATCTGGCGGATGACCCGTCTGAGGATCTTGCCGGAACGGGTCTTGGGCAGGCGATCAACCACCAGGGCGCGGCGGAAACAGGCGATGGCGCCAATCTTGTCTCGAACCATCTCCACCAGCTCGTCTTCCAGTTCGTCATGGTCGATGGTTGCGCCGTCCTTGATCAGAACCAGCCCAATGGGGATCTGCCCTTTCATATCATCGTGCGCACCCACGACGCAGCACTCGGCTATGGCCGGGTGGGAAGCTACGACTTCCTCCATCTCACCGGTGGAGAGCCGGTGGCCAGCGACATTGATAACGTCATCGGTACGGCCCATAACGAACACGTACCCGTCATCGTCAATGAAGCCGCCGTCGCCGGAGCTGTAGAATCCCGATATCGGTTCCAAGTAGGTTTTGCGGAAACGCTCATCGTCGCCCCAGACTGTCATCATACAGCCGGGTGGCAGTGGCAGTTTTACAGCAATCTGACCCTGCTCGCCGGCGGACATCTGGCTGCCGTTCATGTCCACTACCTGCACGTTGTAGCCAGGGGAGGGAACGGTTGCCGAACCTGGTTTGGTCGCCATTAACTCGATTCCCACCGGATTACAGCAAATGGCCCAACCGGTTTCGGTCTGCCACCAGTGGTCGAGAACCGGCAGGCCAGTGTGCTCTTTCAGCCACTCATAGGTGGCGGGATCGAGTCGCTCGCCGGCCAGGAACAGTCTTTTCAGTGAACTGATGTCGTAGCGTGAAAGCTGGTCTGCTTCCGGATCTTCCTTGCGGACGGCCCGGAATGCGGTCGGGGCAGTGAACAGCATGTTCACTTTGTGATCCTGAACCACTCGCCAGAAGGCGCCGGCATCCGGTGTTTTCACCGGCTTGCCCTCGTACATGATGGTCGTGCAACCCGCAAACAATGGCGCGTAGACGATGTAGCTGTGGCCGACGACCCAGCCAACGTCAGAGGCAGCCCAGTAAACATCGCCGGGTTTGGCGTCGTAGACCAGCTTCATGCTGTAGTTCAGCGCAACCGCATGACCACCGTTGTCGCGCACCACACCTTTGGGTTTACCGGTGGTGCCTGAAGTGTAAAGAATATAGAGCGGGTCTGTTGATTTTACGGGCAACGGGTCGGCTGGTTCGGCCGTTTCCATCAATTCGTTCCAGTCGTGGTCACGGCCAGCCTGAAGTTCGGCCTGTACCTGTTGGCGCTGGTAAACGATGCAGGTTTCCGGCTTGTGGCTGGCCTGATCAATGGCCTTGTCGACCAGGGGCTTGTACTCGATCACACGGGTGACTTCGATGCCACAGGAAGCGGTAATCACAGCCTTCGGTTTGGCGTCATCGATGCGAACCGCAAGCTCATGGGCTGCAAAGCCGCCGAAGACCACAGAATGAATGGCGCCAATTCGCGCGCAGCCGAGCATTGCAATGACGGCTTCCGGAATCATCGGCATGTAGATGATGACCCGGTCGCCCTTGGTGATGCCACGGTCTTTGAGGGCTCCAGCGAACCGGGCCACTTCATCGGTCAGCTCGTTGTAGGTGTAGGAGCGCTGGGTATCGGTAACCGGAGAATCGTAGATCAGGGCTTCCTGGTCGCCACGCCCTGCACGGATGTTGGCATCCAGTGCCACATCGCAAGTGTTCAGAGTGCCGTCGGGGAACCACTGCCCGTGCCCATTGTCGGTTGGCTGCCAGATGGTTTTCGGCGGTTCGATCCAGTCAATTTTTTCCGCCTGTTCACGCCAGAATTCGTCCGGTTTGTCTATCGACCGCCGGAACTCTGAGTGGTAGTCCATACATTCCACCTCATCGTGCCTGTTGTTGTTTTAATACGTTTCCTGACAACTTTAGGCCGTTTGAAATCATGGACTAGTAGACCATTGGCTTAGTCTCGGGGGTCTAGGGGCCAGTTTCTTCTGTAGATTTGACCGAAGTCACCTTCGCAGTCATTTCACCCCGTGCAACGCGGGCTGAGATGGTGTCGCCGGGGTTAACGTTTGAAGCATCCCGAAGAATGTTTCCGTTGTTGTCGCGCACGATGGAATAACCCCGTCCAAGGGTCGCAAGGGGGCTGACCACATTCAGAGTCTGCGCCGCATGTTCCAGGTTGTCGCGACGCTGTTTCAGGTCCTGCTGCATTACCGAAACCAATCGCTCGCTCACGCGCCGCAGCGCGTCCTGGCTATCCGAGAGCTGGCGGTGCGGCGACTGCATGACCAGTCTCTGGCGCAGGTGATCATTGCGCACGCCAACGGTTGTCAGGCGCTGTCGAATAGCTTTACGGAGGCGCAGTTCGAGCTCATCCATTCGCTGGGCTTTCTCCAGAAGCTCCCTTCTTGGGTCGCGCAACCGGGCGCTCAGATGTCCGAGCTGGGTGCCCAGGCGCTTCAGGGCCAGGCCCATGGCGTTGGACAGGCGGAATTCCCGGTCTCTTAGCTGTTTAAGCCAGTCTGACTGGTCCGGCGAAATCTTTTCGGCGGCCGCGGAGGGCGTCGGGGCCCGAAGATCAGCCACGAAATCGGCAATGGTTACATCGACCTCGTGACCAACCGCACTGACCGTGGGGATCCGGCAAGCGGCAATCGCGCGGGCGACCGCTTCTTCATTGAAGCACCAGAGATCCTCCAGAGAGCCACCGCCACGGCCGATAATCAGGACATCGGCAACGCCGTGGTTCTGTGCGGCTTCGATGGCTCGTGCGATGTCAGCGGTCGCCGCCTTGCCCTGAACGGCAGTGGGGTAGAGCGTTACGGGTATAGCGGGGCACCGCCGGGCGAGAACGGTGAGTATGTCGTGGATCGCGGCGCCGGTGGGTGAGGTGACGACACCGATGTGCCTGGGCAGTGAGGGCAGCGGTTTCTTGCTGGCCTGTTCAAACAGTCCTTCGGCCAGCAATTTCTGCTTGAGCTCCTCGAAGGCCTGTTGGAGGGCGCCGAGCCCCGCAGGTTCGACGTGTTCAACGATAATCTGGAAGTCGCCGCGGTTCTCGTAAAGAGTGACCTTGCCGCGGATCCGGACCTGATCGCCCTCTTTCGGTGGTGTGCGGATGCGCTGGTTCATGCCCCGGAACATGGCGCATCGCACCTGGCATTTCCGGTCTTTCAGGGAAAAATACCAGTGGCCGGACGAGGGGCGAGAAAATCCGGAGAGTTCACCTTCCACCCACACCTGCATAAAGCTCGATTCCAGAAGATGTCTGGCCTGGTGGTTGAGCTCGCTGACGCTGAGTGCCCGGGGCCGGGTGTCCTGAAGATGCGGCGTCGCCGGTCCTGATCCGTCGTTATACATACGCAATAGCCGAAAAGAGGGAGGGTAAAAATAGCGAAATTTCAAAAAGATGCAATCGAACCTTAAAAAAGGGCCGGTTTACTGTCTTCGAGAGCCCCATTATAATAGATCGATTAAGGATTTTGCTTTGTCGTACCGCCGCGGGTACGGCACGGAAATTCCCAACTTAGCACGATCAAAAGGCGGATCCCAATGCTGCGAATTGCCGAAGAAGCCCTCACATTTGATGACGTTCTGCTGGTTCCCGGATATTCAGAAGTGCTGCCCCACGAGGTTAGCCTGCAAACCCAGCTGACCAAGGGTATCACCCTCAACATTCCTCTTCTGTCTTCCGCCATGGATACCGTTACCGAGGCAGAATTGGCCATCGCCATGGCTCAGGAAGGCGGTATCGGCATCATGCACAAGAACATGACCGTTGAGCAACAGGCGGCAGCCGTCCGCAAGGTCAAGAAGTTCGAGAGTGGCGTGGTGAAGGATCCGATTACAGTTTCGCCCGAGACAACGGTTCGCGAACTGGTAGATATCACCATGGCGAACAGCATCTCCGGTCTTCCGGTGGTGGACGGCCACGACCTGATCGGTATCGTCACTGGCCGCGACATCCGTTTTGAAAGCCGTATGGACACGCTGGTTCGGGATATCATGACGCCCAAGGAAAAGCTGGTTACGGTCAAGGAAGGCGCCTGTCTCGAGGAAGTGAAAGAGCTGCTGCATCGCCATCGGATCGAGAAGGTTCTGGTCGTTAACGATAACTTCGAGCTGCGCGGCCTGATCACGGTCAAGGATATCCAGAAGGCGAAAGATTACCCGCTGGCGTGTAAAGACGATCAGGGTCGTTTGAGAGTTGGCGCGGCCGTGAGCACCGGTGGCGACACCGAAGCCCGCATTACCGCACTGGCCGAAGCCGGGGTCGACGTGATCGTGGTGGATACCGCCCACGGTCATTCCCGTGGTGTGATGGAACGCGTGCGCTTCATCAAGAAGAATTTCCCCGATGTGCAGGTGATTGGCGGCAACATCGCCACGTCACATGCGGCGCTCGCCCTGGCGGAAGCCGGCGCGGATGCAGTAAAGGTAGGCATTGGCCCCGGTTCCATCTGCACCACCCGTATTGTGGCGGGTATTGGTGTGCCCCAGATTTCTGCGGTTTCCAACGTGGCCGCAGCGCTGAAAGAGCACGGAGTCCCGGTAATCGCTGATGGCGGTATCCGTTTCTCCGGTGATATTGCCAAAGCCATTGCCGCAGGCGCCCATAGCGTCATGATCGGCAGCCTTTTGGCAGGTACCGATGAGGCACCTGGCGAAGTGGAGCTGTTCCAGGGCCGCAGTTACAAGGCCTATCGTGGCATGGGTTCCATCGGCGCCATGGGGCAAGGCTCCAGCGATCGTTACTTCCAGGACGCCAGTAAGGGTATCGAGAAACTGGTTCCTGAAGGCATCGAAGGCCGCGTTGCCTGCAAAGGTCCGATGCGTAACATCGTTCACCAGCTGGTTGGTGGCCTGCGGGCTGCCATGGGCTACACCGGTAGCGCCACCATGGAAGAAATGCGCACCAAGCCTGAATTCGTGCGCATCACCAACGCGGGTATGCGTGAGAGCCATGTGCACGATGTGACCATCACCAAAGAATCGCCCAACTACCGTATCGGTTAACCATTGCCCTACCAGACGCGGCCCCCAGAGGGCCGCGTTGTTTATTCAGCCCCGAGGACTCCATGGCCCAGAACATCCACGACCACCGCATCCTGATTCTCGATTTCGGTTCCCAGTACACCCAGCTGATTGCCCGTCGTGTTCGCGAGATCGGCGTTTACTGTGAGATCAAAGCGTTCGATATCACCGATGACGAGCTTAATGAGTTCAATCCGAAGGGGATTATTCTTGCAGGCGGTCCGGAGTCGGTAACTCAGCTGGGCGGTCCTCGGGCGCCGGAAGGGCTGTTTGACCGTGGTATCCCGATTCTCGGCATCTGCTACGGCATGCAGACTATGGCAGAGCAGCTTGGAGGCCGCGTTGCCAGTTCCGAGAAACGCGAGTTCGGTTATGCCCAGGTGAAGGTTCGCGCCAAGGGTCCGCTGCTGGCGGATATCACGGATCATCTGACGCCGGCTGGTGAGTCGCTGCTGGACGTGTGGATGAGCCACGGTGACAAGGTGGTGGCGATGCCTGAAGGCTTCGAGCTGCTGGCCTCCACCGAGAGCGCGCCAATTTCCGCGATGCAGGATCTCAGCCGGAACCTGTACGGCGTCCAGTTCCACCCCGAAGTAACCCACACCCTCCAGGGCAAGCGGATTCTCGAGCATTTCATCCTGACTATCTGTAAATGCGAAGCCCTCTGGACGCCGGCCAAGATCGTCGATGATGCGGTTCAGCAAATTCGCGAGCAGGTGGGCAACGACAAGGTATTGCTTGGTTTGTCGGGTGGCGTCGATTCCTCGGTGACGGCAGCACTGCTGCACCGGGCAATCGGTGATCAGCTCACTTGTGTGTTTGTGGACAACGGTCTCCTGCGTCTTCATGAAGGCGACCAGGTGATGGACATGTTCGCCAGCAACATGGGCGTCAAAGTGATTCGGGTTGATGCCGAAGACCTTTTCCTGTCGAAGCTCAAAGGGGTCAATGATCCAGAGCAGAAGCGCAAGATCATCGGCAATACCTTTATCGACGTGTTCGACGATGAAGCGGCCAATATCAAGGACGTGAACTGGCTGGCACAGGGCACGATCTATCCGGACGTGATCGAGTCTGCTGCGTCCAAGACCGGCAAGGCCCACGTTATCAAGTCCCACCACAATGTGGGCGGCCTGCCGGAAACCATGAAAATGAAGCTGGTGGAGCCGCTGCGGGAGCTGTTCAAGGATGAGGTGCGCCGAATCGGTCTGGAGCTCGGTTTGCCCTACGACATGGTGTACCGCCACCCGTTCCCGGGGCCGGGTCTGGGCGTGCGTATTCTCGGTGAAGTGAAAAAGGAATATGCCGATATCCTGCGCCGCGCCGACGCCATTTTCCTGGAAGAGCTTCACCGTGCGGATTTCTACCACAAGACCAGTCAGGCCTTTGCGGTCTTCCTGCCGGTCAAGTCGGTAGGCGTGGTCGGGGACGCCCGCCGCTACGAGTATGTGGTGGCCCTTCGTGCTGTCGAGACTATCGATTTCATGACCGCCCGCTGGGCGCACCTGCCGTATGATCTGCTGGAGACGGTTTCCAACCGAATCATCAACGAGATTACCGGTGTATCCCGGGTGACCTACGATGTTTCGTCCAAGCCGCCGGCAACTATTGAGTGGGAATAATCGACGGGTGAGCCGGTCCGATGTCTGAGGCGACGCCGGAAGACGAGCGCTGGATGAATCGCGCGCTCCAGCTGGCTGGTGAGGCTGCAGCAAAGGGCGAAGTGCCTGTCGGTGCCGTGGTGGTTCTGGATGGCAAGGAAATCGGCGCGGGTTTTAACGCGCCGATTTCCGGTTGCGATCCCACGGCCCATGCCGAAATCAGGGCGCTGCGCGATGCCGCCGCCCGGGTGGGCAATTATCGGCTGCCGGATGCCACGCTTTACGTTACTCTGGAGCCCTGTACCATGTGCGTGGGTGCGATCGTCCACGGCAGAATCAGTCGGCTTGTCTATGGGGCACGTGAGCCCAAGGCCGGTGCAATAGAGTCTGCACGCCGGACACTCGAAGAGCCCCATCTGAACTGGGACGTGACCGCCGTTGGCGGCGTCTTGTCAGATCAGTGCAGCCAGGTGATCAGTGAGTTTTTCAGTCGGCGACGGGCAGAGATCCGGCGTCTGCGCAAACAGAATTCAGGGAAGGAGTAGTTTTCGCCTATGAAAGTCCTCGTTACCGGCGGAGCCGGATATATTGGCAGTCACGTGGTCCGTCAGCTGGGCCAGGCCGGTCACGATATCGTTGTTTTCGATAACCTCTCCACTGGCTACCGCTGGGCGGTCACCGCCGGCGAACTGGTGGTCGGGGATCTGGCCGACGAAGCGGCAATCGAAGATCTGTTCTCCCGTCACCAGTTTGAGGCAGTCCTGCATTTCGCTGCCAATATTGTGGTGCCGGAGTCTGTCGCCAACCCCCTGAAGTACTACAGCAACAATACCCGCAATACCCTGAACCTCCTGAAAGCGGTCGAAAAGCACGAAGTGCCGTACATGGTGTTTTCCTCCACCGCGGCTGTCTATGGTATGCCTGAGCAGACGGTGCTCACTGAGGATCTGCCGCTGGCCCCGATCAACCCCTACGGCGCGTCCAAGATGATGAGCGAGCGGATGATCATGGATCTGGCCGCAGCCTCCAGCCTCAATTATGTGATTCTCCGTTACTTCAATGTAGCAGGCGCGAATCCGGAAGGGCTGCTGGGGCAGGCCACACCTGAAGCCACGCATCTGATCAAGGTCGCCTGTGAGTGCGTGACGGAACAGCGGGAAGGCATGAGTGTCTTCGGCACCGATTACGATACCCGGGACGGCACCTGCATTCGCGACTACATCCACGTGGAGGACCTGGCCAAGGCCCACGTGATGGCGCTGGACTACATGGCAGATGGTGGTCGTTCGAAGGTCATGAACTGCGGTTATGGTCGCGGCTTTACGGTCCGGGAAGTGATTGATGTGGTCAAGGCGCAATCCGGCGTTGATTTTCCGGTCACCGAAACCGGCCGCCGCGCCGGCGACCCGGCAGCATTGATGGCGGACAACACACTTATCCGCCAGACCCTGGGCTGGCAGCCGGACTACGACAATCTGGATACCATTGTCGGCACCGCCCTGGCGTGGGAAGCGATCTGGCAGAAGAAAAAAGCTGACGACACCCAATAACTTTTCTGTATTTGTATCGGGATTTAAAGGATGAAAATAACGATTTTTGGAACCGGTTATGTTGGCCTGGTTACTGGTGCTTGCCTGGCGGATGTTGGCCACGACGTTCTCTGTATGGACGTGGACCAGGGCAAAATTGAAAAGCTCAAGAATGGCCAGATTCCCATCTATGAGCCGGGCCTCGACAATATCGTAAAGCACACCGTTGAGGCAGGCCGCCTTTCCTTTACAACCGATACCGAAGATGCCGTTCGTCACGGCACACTCCAATTTATTGCCGTGGGTACGCCCCCGGACGAAGACGGTTCTGCCGACCTCCAGTATGTAACCGCGGTAGCCCGTTCCATCGGCGAATACATGGAGGACTACAAGGTAGTCGTTGACAAGTCCACGGTGCCGGTCGGCACCGGCGACAAGGTCCGGACGGCGGTTCGTGCCCAGCTGGACCGTCGTGGCCTGGAACTGGATTTCGACGTGGTGTCCAACCCCGAGTTTCTCAAGGAAGGGGCGGCCATCAACGATTTCATGAAGCCTGATCGCATTGTTGTCGGGACTGATAGCGAGCGCGCGGCTGAGCTTCTGAGAGAGGTCTATTACCCGTTCAACCGCAGTCACGACCGCATGATCTTTATGGACCTGCGGTCCGCAGAGCTCACCAAGTACGCGGCCAACTCCATGCTGGCCACCAAAATCAGCTTTATGAACGAAATCGCCAACCTGGCAGAGCGACTGGGCGCTGATATCGAAGCCGTGCGCCGAGGCATTGGTTCCGACCCGCGGATTGGTTATCACTTCATCTACCCTGGTTGCGGTTACGGCGGTTCCTGCTTCCCGAAAGATGTTCAGGCCCTGGCTCGAACTGCCAGCGACTGCGGTTACGAAGCACGGCTGTTGAATGCGGTTGAATCGGTCAACTACGCCCAGAAACACGTGCTGTTCGACAAGATCAGCCACTATTTTAGTGGTGATCTCAATGGCAAGGTCGTTGCGCTTTGGGGGCTGGCGTTCAAACCGAATACCGACGATATGCGCGAAGCTTCTTCCCGCACATTGATGGAAGATCTCTGGAAAGCCGGCGCCAGAGTGCAGGCTTTCGACCCGGAGGCCATGGAGGAAACCCAGCGAATCTATGGTGATCAGGAAGGCCTGACCCTGTGCGGCACGAAAGAGCAGGCGCTTAAAGGGGCAGATGTTCTCGCTATCTGCACCGAGTGGAAAGAGTTCCGGTCGCCAGACTTCGAATCCGTTGCTGCGACCATTCGTGAACCTGTGGTCTTTGATGGCCGCAATCTCTACGAGCCGGAAATGCTGGATCGCTACGGCCTCATTTATTACGCCATTGGCCGTGGCCGCACCCAGTTCCACTCCGAGTAAACCCAGATAATCGGAGGATGAATATGAGCGAACCGGAAGTTTTCCGGTTACACGAGCGACTGAAGGCCGACACGATTGGCCTTGGAAGCACCTCGCTTTGTGAAATCCGACTGATGAATGACAGCACCTGGCCTTGGGTGCTGTTGGTGCCGGCGGTCGCCGGCATCCGTGAGATCTACCAGTTGTCGGCGGACCAGCAGTACCAGCTGGTCCGCGAGTCCTCCGCGCTCAGCGAAGCCATGATGGATGTCTTCGGCGGCGACAAGATGAACGTCGCAGCCCTTGGCAACATGGTACCCCAGCTTCATCTGCATCATATCGTGCGGTTCGAAGGCGACCCGGCATGGCCGGGCCCGGTGTGGGGCAAGCAGGCGCCGGTTGCTTATTCCGATGAGGAACTGGAGCAGGTTCGCTCAAGACTGGCCCCGGTTCTTGCTGAACTTGAGGCCGGTGTCTAGTTCGAAGGTGAGGTCAGTTGCGTTTCGCCAGAGTCTGGGAGCCGACCAGGATCATTCTGAGCTCGGTTTTCAGCTTGGCCTTCAGCTCATCACGTTCGGAAGCGGTTGCATCCAGCGCTTCTGCCCCCTGGTTGAATACCAGCGTTACCATGGCCTCGGCCACCAGTCTGGCTTCTGAGAGGGGTTTGTTCTGCTCGTCGGCGATCCGCCGCAGGTCATCGGCCAGTTCGGTCACAAAGTGGTCAATCTCGGCCTTTACGGCTGTCCGAAAAGGCTTGGAGACCCCGGTCCTCTCCCGAAGCATCAGCCGGAACAGATTGGCATTGTTGCCCAGGTACTCCATGAAGGTTTCCACAGAAGTGGAAATGGCGCTGCCACCATCACGGGCAATTCGCTTGCGGGCCTGACGCATCAGTTGCCTTAATGCAACGCCGCCTTCGTCCACCAGAGCCAGGCCCAGTTCATCAAGCTCTGCAAAGTGCCGGTAGAAAGACGTGGGGGCGATGCCGGCTTCCCGAGCAACCTCCCGCAAACTCAGACTGCCAAAGCCCCGGTCCGCACTCAGTTGCGAGAGCGCCGCATCCATCAGTGCCCGCCGGGTTTTCTGTTTTTGCTCCGCTCTGGTGGCCAAGTTCAGACTCCATCTGCTGGTGAAAAAGAAGCATTCTAGCCGGCTGCCAACCTGCAGTCATCCGACCGCTTGATTTGCGTGCCCGCACGCCTGATTTTCACCGCCATTGTGTTTATAATGGGCGGCTTTTCCGCTATGGTCGCACAGATCGGAAGAGCGTCGTGTAGGG
>OJFM01000169.1_pt1 | contig 10455 bp, 7 predicted proteins | sample 1594211 | NCBI WGS metagenome assembly OJFM01 (sample SAMN05416783, study PRJEB24817) | seawater metagenome | isolation source: Sea water | place: Canada:Atlantic | collected 2013-11
CATACGAGATGGTACCTGTGACTGGAGTTCAGACGTGTGCTCTTCCGATCTAAAGCGCGCATATTTTTTGGGGGAGACAAAGCGATGAACGGGATGAACCTGGTCAGGCTATCATTGCTGGTCACGGCTCTGGGCGCTTCGGGCAATGCCTGGGCTCAGGGCGCTGCCGGAAATACAGATGTTGAAAGCAGTGTGCGCACCAGCAGCATGAGCGGCGACCAGATCATCGTTACCGCTCGCCGACGCGAAGAGAGCCTGCAGGACGTGCCGGTTTCGGTCACGGCACTCGATGCGGAGACGTTGAACAATCGCTCCATTCAGGATCTTTCCGACCTCTCACGTGTCAGTCCCGGCCTCCGGTTCGGAAACGAAGGCGGCAAGGTCAGCGCATCTCTCTCGCTCCGCGGCCTGGCGCAGACCCCGATCAGCAACAGCACGCCCGGTGTCGTCACCTATTTTGCCGAGGTGCCCTTGCCGGCCGAGGGGTCGAATCTCGCCACATACGATCTCGCCAGCATCCAGGTGCTCAAGGGGCCGCAGGGTACACTCTTCGGCCGCACGACCCTTGGCGGCGCGGTGCTTGTCGAACCGGTTGCGCCCACGCGTTTCTTCGAAGGTTATGTCGAAGCGACCTATGGCCGTTTCGACTATCGCGAACTCGAAGGGGCGATCAACCTGCCACTGGGAGAATTCGGAGCGATCCGCGCGGCAGGCCAGATCAGGCGCCGCGATGGCATCACCCGCCGTCTGGACGGTGGCGGACGTTTCGACACCATTGATCAGGACAGCGCACGCGTGTCGCTACTGCTCGAGCCGACATCCACGCTGAGCAACACCACCATTTTCGATTACTTCCACCAGGATGAAACCGCAGCCGCGACCTATCTGCTCTCGATCAACGAGAATTTCGCGCCCATCGGACCGCTCCTGGTTGCGCCGTTTCAGGCACAGCAGGACGAAGGCTTCTGGGCCGGGTTCGGCGGTATCGGGGGACTTGGCGTCGCGTTCAACGAGAACTGGGGCATCGTCAATCGCACCGAGCTGGAGCTGGGTGCATTCACGATCCGCAATATCTTCGGCTATCGCGAACGGCATGTCGAACAGGTAAGCAATACCGGCGCCATCCCCACGTTGCTGATCCCGACCGGTGGCGATCCTATCCCGTTCACGCTCTTCAGCGCCGCTGCAACCACGCGCGCCAAACAGATCACCGAGGAATTTCAGGTTCAGGGCGACTTCGGCAATGTAGATGCCATCGTCGGTGCATTCTATTCGCTGGACAAGCCCAATGGGCCGACAGGCAGTGCATTCAAGGCCTTCAGCCCGGACTTCGTGCCGCGGGTTCAGGTTACCAACCTGTTCGAAGGCGAAAGCTTTGCGATTTATGGCCAGGTGAGCATCGACCTGACCGAACGGCTCGGTATCGACATTGGCGGGCGCTATACCTGGGAGACGGCAGAAGCGTGCGGCGGGACCTTCCCCGATGGCGCGGGCCTGACCGAATTCGTAGGCCTCGACAGGTGCGTGCAGGCTGCGGAGATCGGGGATCCGACCGATGGCTTCGGCACAGTGAAGGCCAAGAGCGACGATTACAATTATACTTTCGCGATCAATTACGACGTGAACGACGATGTGCTGGTCTATGCCACCACCAGGAGAGGCGTCCGGCCCGCAGCCGTTAACGTCCCCCTGTTCGAAACGCGCTTTACGACGGGGGGCATGGATCCGGGCTGCCAGTTCGCGGATCGTGGCATTGCCGCCGGCACCTGTATCGACCTGCGTCCGTTCCAGACAACCAGTGTCGAAGTGCTTACGGATTACGAGGTCGGGCTGAAGTCGCAATTCGCAGTCGGCCCCGGCGAGATCCGCTTCAACATCGCGGCCTTCTATAACGATTACAACAATGCGCTCCAATTGCTGACCACTACGCCGGGACTGGTCCCGACTTCGGGCGTGCCCGATACGCCGTCGCGCGGTGGCGTTGCGGTGAACGTAGCCGATCTCACGATCTGGGGCATAGAGCTCGATGCGGCGATCATGCCAACGGACAATGTCACCTTCTTCTTTACCGGAGCCTACACCGAGTCCGAGGTCGATCGCATCAACGTGCCGCAGGGTGGCTTCGCATTTCCGCAATCGCTGGTGACACTGCCCACGCCAACCTACTCGGGGACGGCTGCAGTCGACTGGACCATGCCTTTTCGGGTCGCTGGCGGCGAGGTGGTCTTCAATGCCGATATTTTCGTGACCGACGATTTCAGTGGCCAGAGCGGCGTCAGCCTGCCCGGTTACTCGGTCTCGAACGCCCGGATCGAAGTGCGCGACATCGGCGGGAGCGGTGCGGACATTGCCGTGTTCGTGCGCAATCTGTTCGACGCAGAATATTTCGTCGGACCGTCCTTGCTGTCGACCACGCAGCCGATCAACAGTGCCTTCAAGGGGGATCCGCGTACCTGGGGCCTGACCTTGCGATACGCCTTTGGCAGGTGAGGCGAGAGGCGCGTATATCGGGCGCGTAACCGGTCGAGCGAAGGGACGATGCGGACATGAACCTGGCGGACAGGATTGATCGGACCGCGTCGACAGCTTTGACTCATTCACATCGAACGAGAATGTAGTGTGGCATGAACGCTTGGCTTGAATTTGCCTTTCTGGGCCTGGGGACCGGCGCGATTTATGCGCTGGCTGCGCAAGGCATCGTGCTGATCTATAAAGGTTCTGGCGTTATCAATTTCGCTCACGGGGCGATGGCACTGCTGGGCGCGGCGGTTTTCGTGGAGTTGCGTGACGATCTGGGACTGCCGGTCGCTCTTGCGATGATTGGCGGGATTGCGGCGACCGCGCTGGTCGGGTGGCTGATCGACGTGGGCATCATGCGTCGAATCCGCCATGCTTCTCCACTTGCCCGGCTGGTAGCGACCCTGGGTGTGCTTGGGATCGTCGAAGGGATCGTCATCGTCCGGTATGGATCGAGCCTGCGGTTCGTCGATCAGTACCTTCCCGCCGGTGCGGTGCAGCTCCCCGGCGGTATCGCGGTCGGCCTGGATCGGCTGGTCCTGTGCTTCGTCGCGGTGCTCGTGACTGCCGGCCTGTGGGCTCTCTATCAGCGCACCGATTTCGGGCGGCAGACGGCGGCCGTTGCGGAGGATGTGACTTCTGCCGCCGCTCTCGGGATTTCGGCGGAACGGGTATCCGCGATGAACTGGGCGCTTGGCGGCGCAATGGCGGGGCTTGCTGGCATTTTGCTGGTCCCGTTGACCGGTTTGATGCCAGCCGTGCTGGTGTTGATGATTATTCCGATGCTGGCTGCAGCGCTGGTCGGGGGCTTTTCTTCCTTTCCGCGCACCCTTGCCGGGGGGCTGGCGATCGGCATTGCCCAGTCGCTTATCGCGGGCACCACCACCGGTTCGGGCCTCTCCACAACGCTGCCCTTTCTGATTATTATTGCCGTGCTCGTCGTACAGGGGCGGTCTTTGCCCATGCGCGGCTTTACCACCGACCGCTTGCCTGCCGTAAGCCTGCCGCATCCACCGGGATGGCTCGCCGCCCTTGGTCTCACGGTCGCAATCGTCTTGGTGCTGGCGGGGTCCGAAGACCTCGTCAGCGCGATTACCGGATCGCTGATTACCGGTTGTGTCCTGCTGTCTATCGTCCTGCTCACCGGGCTGGCCGGACAGGTATCGCTGGGCCAGTATGCCTTTGCGGGGCTGGGCGCCTATGTTGCGGCCCGCCTGGCCGACGTCGCCGGGCTGTCTTTTCCGCTGGCGTTCCTTGCCGGCGTTGTGGCGGCGGTGCCCTTTGGCCTGTTCTTCGCGTTGCCCGCCTTGCGAACGCGCGGCATCAATCTGGCCGTCGTAACGCTCGGGCTTGGCGTTGCGCTGGATGCTCTGGTGTTCAAGAACAAGGACCTGACCGGCGGCTTCGAGGGTACGCGGATCGATCCGCCGACGCTGTTCGGGTTCGAATTCGATTCGATACTCTATCCCGAACGCTACGCCCTGCTTTCTCTTGCCGTTTTTTCCGTCCTGGCGCTGATCGTCGTCAATATCCGCCGGGGTGCATCCGGGCGGCGGATGCTGGCCGTGCGTGCGAACGAGCGGGCCGCTGCGGCGCTGGGAGTGAGCGTGGTCGGTGTAAAGCTTTATGCCTTCGCGATGGCGGCGGCGATCGCCGCTGCGGGCGGTGCGCTGGAGGCATTCCGCTATCCCAATGTGCGCTTCGATGTCGGCTATTCGATGTTCGATTCGATCCCGGCCGTGCTGATGGCGTTTTTGGGCGGGATTGGCTTTGTGCTCGGCGCCGTGATCGGCGGTCTGATCGCCATCGGCGGCGTGGTGAACGACCTTGTGTCGGGCATCGTCGATATGGGCGAGTGGCAGGGGCTGGTGATCGGCATTGCGGCAATTGCGATGGTGATTGCACATCCCGATGGCCTTGCGCCCGTGCTGACCCGCCTTGGCAGCAGACCTAGGCGCCGGGGTGCATCCGCATCCAACCCCGATGACATTTCCGCCACCCCTGTCCGTATCGATGAAAATATCGAACGGGTCGCGCCGCAACCGCTCGACATTCGCGAACTGACCGTTCGTTTCGGTGGCCTTACCGCACTGGACGCAGTCTCCTTCGCGGTCTCGCCAGGTGAGGTCGTCGGGCTGATCGGGCCAAATGGCGCAGGCAAGACGACGCTGATCGACGCGGTTACGGGATTCGTGCGATCGGAAAGCGGAAAAGTGACGCTGGGCGGTTCCGATATCGGACGAAGCGGTGCGACGCACCGTACGCGCTTGGGTATCGGTCGCTCGTTCCAGAGCCTCGAATTGTTCGAGGATATGAGTGTGGCCGACAATGTGCGTGTCGCATGCGATCCCGCGGGTGCGGGCGCATATCTGCTCGACCCCCTGCGGCCACGCAATCCGCCCTTGCCCGTGGCCGCACAGCGCGCGCTCGACCTGTTCGGGCTTTCCGGTCGCCTCGACGCCATGCCGCGCGATCTAAGCTATGGCGAACGCCGACTGCTGGCCATTGCCCGCACCATAGCTGGCGAGCCGTCGGTCCTGCTTCTCGACGAGCCCGCAGCAGGCCTGGCCGTAGAGGAACGCGCCGGGCTGACGACACTTATCCGGCGCCTGGCGCAGGAATGGGGCATGGCGGTCATCCTTGTCGAACATGATATGGACCTCGTGATGCGCGCCTGCGACCGCCTGGTGGTACTCGATTTCGGTAGACTGATCGCCGACGGTCCGCCCGATAAGGTCCGGCGCCAGCCAGACGTAATCGATGCCTATCTCGGTCGCCCCGCCGTCGGCGATCGGTCCGGCTATTTGGGACCGACAGGGGCGAAAGCGTGACCGCAAGCCTGATCGAAGCGCATGCCGTGGATGCCGGTTATGGTGAGCGAGCGGTGGTGCAAGCGCTCGACCTGCATGTGCGTGCCGGGGAAATCGTAGCGCTATTCGGCCCGAATGGCGCCGGAAAGACGACCACTCTCCTGACTCTTGCCGGAGCTATTCCGCTTGTTGCGGGAGAGGTTTCGCTGTTCGGCCAGCCGACAACAGCCCCGCTGTTCCGGCGTGTACGCGATGGCATGGCGTTCATTACCGACAGGCGATCGCTGATCCTGAAGCTGAGCGCGCGCGACAACCTGCGTCTGCGTGGCGGATCGGTGGATGATGCGGTGAGCTTTTTCCCGGAATTGCGCGAGTTTCTCGACCGGCCCGCCGGATTGCTGTCTGGCGGCCAGCAACAGATGCTGGCCGTTGCCCGCAGCCTGGCCTCGCATCCGCGCCTTCTTCTGGCAGACGAATTGTCACTTGGGCTTGCACCCCTGATTGTCGAGCGATTGCTGGCGGCTTTGCGCAAAGCTGCCGATGACGGCCTGGGCGTATTGCTTGTCGAGCAGCATGTGCGACAGGCGCTGAGCATCGCCGATCGCGGCTATGTGCTGGGGCAGGGTCGCGTGACAATCGAAGGCGATGCTGCAACGCTCGCCCGGCAACTGGATGATGTCGAGGCCGCGTATCTGCGCGGCGGCGATGGCGCGGTGGATGGCGGCGAGAAAATGGAGAGCGATTGATGGAAATTCTGAAGCGGTTTGTCGGTACGGCGGTTGCCGGTCTGGCGCTGTCGCTAACAGGCTGCGGGAGCGGCAGCGACACGGCGGCCGACGATGGCTCTATCAGGATCATGTATATCGGCCAGATCACCGACACCGCGAACACCACCCCGCGCCCCGAAGCCCTGTCGGGCGTTCAGGCAGCTGTGGCCCGCGTAAATGCCGATGGCGGCGTCAATGGCAAGCCGCTGACCCTGCTGACCTGTGACGACAAGGCCGATGCCAACGAAGCGGCCAAATGTGCACGAGAGGCCGTCCGCGAGAAAGTTGCGGCGACCATCGGCAACAATTCCAATTTCGGTGAGGCGATCCTCGCCATCCTCGAACGCGGAAATATTGCAAGTATCGGCCATCTCCCGATAACGCAAAGCGACTTTTCCAGTCCGGTAGCCTTTCCGCTCCAGGCGGGGTCGGCGGGCATGATTGCCGGGGCTGCCCGCATGCTCTCCGATCGTGGCGCGAAGCGGATCGAGCTTGCGGCTGTCGACAGCCCCGCCGGTTCGCTCAACCAGCAATTCGCTACTGCCGGGGTCGAAGGCACGAACACGCAGATCGGTGCACTCACGCTCGTCCCGCTCGATGCGCCCGATTACGCCTCTTACGTCGCGCAGGTGACGCGCAGTGGCGATGCGATCTTGCTGGGCATGAATTCGGACCAGGCAGGGCGTTTTCTGCAGGCTCTCGCGCAGGCCGATGTACAGCAGCCTGTGGCGGTGACCGTGGGCGCCCTGCCGCCCGAGATGGTCGATCAACTCGGCGCCGCAGCGGAGGGCCGGCTGGTATCCGCTCCCTTGCGTCCAATACCCGCCGGTGGAAATTCCAACCGCCAATTCCTCGCCGACATGGCCGAGCATCAACCTGACGCAAAGCTCAACGTATTCTCTCAGGGCGGCTGGCTGGCGGTCGAGGCATTTGCCCGCGCGATGGAAGCGAATAGTGTTACGAACTTTTCGCCCGCCAATGTGCTGTCTGTCATGAGCAATCTGCAGAATCTTGACGTGGGAGACATGATCCCGCCATTGACCACGACACAGGATCTGCCCGCGCCCTATAACCGCCTGTTCGTGAACAGGGTGATGTTCGCTCGTGTCGAAAGCGGCGAACTACGGCTGATCGACGAGGCTTGGCACCAGACGCTGATTCGGTGATTCGAGGATTCGCTTGTCATTCGAATATCGAGCGGTTCGCAACGAGCCCGGTTGCGCCATCTCCGGCAATGGCCACACATTTCGCCAAAAACGGGATTGAGCCATCCGGTCTTTCAAATTAGGGCACTGATCTCAACAGGGCTGGGCATCGTCTTCGATTGCCATAGACGGCGACCAGTCCGCCTGTGTTGTACCCTGCGAGGACTTTAGCCATCAATAGCTCCACTGAAGACAGCCCGCTCGATCGTGTACTCGTTCTCGAAATGGTCCGGGTGACCGAGGCGGCGGCCGTAGCCGCATCCAAGCTGATAGGGCGTGGTGACGAAACGGCTGCGGATGCAGCCGCCGTAGAGGCGATGCGCAAGGCTTTCGATACGCTCGACATCGACGGGACCGTGGTGATCGGTGAAGGCGAGCGAGACGAAGCGCCCATGCTGTTTATCGGGGAAAAGGTGGGCGGCGCCCCGGGCGTGGGACCGAAAATCGATATCGCGCTCGACCCGCTTGAGGGAACCACCATTACCGCCAAGGCCGGGCCCAACGCGCTCGCCGTTCTGGCTGCGGCGGCCGAAGGATGCCTGCTCAATGCACCGGACGTCTACATGGACAAGCTGGCGGTCGGCCCCGGCTATCCCGAGGATGTCATCGATCTTTCGAAAACTATCAGGGAAAATGTCGAGGCTGTGGCAAAGGCCAAGGGCGTTGCTCCGTCCGACATCAATGTGTGCGTGCTCGATCGTACGCGCCACGCCGATATCATCGCCGAACTGCGCGATATCGGCTGTGGCGTGGTGCTGATTGGCGATGGCGACGTGGCTGGCGTTATAGCAGTCACCGAAGAAGACAGCATGATCGACATGTATATGGGGCAGGGCGGCGCGCCCGAAGGTGTGCTTGCCGCGGCGGCGCTGCGCTGTGTCGGCGGGCAGTTCAATGGCCGCCTCCTGTTCCGCAACGATGCCGAGAAGGCCCGCGCGCGCAAATGGGGGATCGACGATCTGGATCGCATCTACAAGCGCGACGATCTGGTTAAGGGCGATTGCATTTTTGCGGCCACGGGCGTGACTTCGGGTTCGCTGCTTCAGGGCGTGAAGTATCGTCGCGACGGCAAGATGACGACTGAAAGCGTGGTCATGCGTGCCAGTTCGGGAACGATCCGCTGGGTCAAGGGAGAACATCGCATGGATATCTCCGGCTAGCACGAATGGTCGCTGGCTGAAGTCGCGCGGCATTTCGGGATTACGATTTTCAGGCGGCGACAGGCCGTCATCCGCCAGAAGGACTGGCATTGAATCTTACAGGAGGTTTGCTTTGGATCGGGACGCAATGATGAAGCGCATGGAGCAGGGCGAGGGTTTCGTCGCCGCACTGGACCAAAGCGGTGGTTCTTCGCCCAAGGCACTGGCGAATTATGGCGTGTCCGAGGACCGGTATTCCTCCACCGAGGAAATGTTCTCGATGATCCATGACATGCGGTGCCGGATACTCCACTCGCCTAGTTTTTCGCCGGACTCGATCCTCGGCGCGATCCTGTTCGAACGTACTATGGACGGCGAAGCGAAGGATGGCCGCCCCTTTACAGAAGCGCTCGCCGCCAAAGGAATCGTACCTTTCGTCAAAGTTGACGAAGGGCTGTCCGATCTCGACAACGGCGTTCAGTTGATGAAGCCGATGACCAAGCTCGAAGCTTTGTGTAAGAAGGCGGTGGCGAAGGGCGTGTTCGGCACGAAGATGCGCTCTGTCGTTCAGGAGGCAAACGAAGAAGGGGTCAGGCAGATCGTTCGTCAGCAGATGGACGTGGCTTTGGAGATTCTGGGCTACGGCCTGGTGCCGATCCTCGAACCCGAAGTCAGCATCGATTGTGCGGACCGCGCTCGTGCCGAACAGGTGCTGCTCGATGCTGCAATGCAGGAGATGGACCGCGTGCCCGAAGGGCAGGTGGTGATGTGGAAGCTGACCATTCCCGAACAGGACAATTTGTATCGACCGCTGATGGAACATCAACAGGTGCTGCGCGTGCTTGCTCTTTCGGGCGGCTATACGCGCGATGAAGCCTGCGAGAAGCTGGCCAGGCAGGATGGCATGATTGCGAGTTTCAGCCGCGCATTGCTGAACGGTCTGGATTATTCGATGTCGGAAAAGGAATTCGACGAGCAGCTTGCTCGGTCGATCGACGAGATTTCCTGCTCAAGCAAATAGCGCCCAGGCGCCGGACCATCCGCTCAGCCGTCTGCCATCTGCTATCTTAAGGCAGGTCAGGACCGCAAACTCGCTCGGCAGACTCTGTCGAAACGCGAGGGAGATGGTTATGGATCTTGGCATTTCGGGCAAGGTAGCCCTGGTTACGGGGGGATCGCACGGGATTGGCCGTGCGATTGCGGAGGAACTTGGACGCAATGGTTGCCGCGTCGTCGTGGTGGCTCGCGGACAGGACCAGATCGACGAGACCGTGGCGGCAATTGTGGCCGACGGCGGGCAGGCGGTGGGACACTCCGCAGACCTTACCGATCTCGATTCTTTCACGACGATGGTCGAAGCTGCGACTGCCGCATTCGATGCTCCTGATATCGCCGTGTTCTCTCCGGTGGCACCGCCGCCGGGGCGCTTCGACAGTTACGATAACGGCGACCTTGAGGATTCCTTTCGCAACATTGTCCTGAGCTTTGCGAATTTCGTTCGCGCGGTCACGCCGGCCATGAAGGAGAGGCGCTGGGGGCGCATCGTGACTGTCGGCTCCGGACATGGCAAAATGCCGGCCCGGGCAGCGACAATCGGATTCGATTATGCCCTTGCCAACACCTTGCGGCCTGCCGGTGTCGGACTCAGCCGCAGTGTTGCCGATGAACTCGCGCCGTTCGGAATAACGGTCAACACCGTTCCGCCGGGCTTCATCGATACGGGCGAGAATTACGAGGCATTCTTTCGCGTCTGTGCCGAGGATGTGGGGCTGACCCTGGAGCAATTCATGGATGGGCTTATCCAGCGCATCCCGATGAAGCGCTTCGGCAAACCGGACGAAGTGGCAAGCCTGTGCGCATATCTGTGCTCTGCGCGGGCCAGTTATATTACCGGTCAGTACTGGCTGGTCGATGGCGGCCGGATGGAAATCTATCACTAGTCGCGCGATTGCGCGCTCTTGGTGAGAGAATGGGCAGATCGGAAGAGCGTCGTGTAGGGAAAGAGTGTAGATCTCGG
>OJFM01000170.1_pt1 | contig 10446 bp, 16 predicted proteins | sample 1594211 | NCBI WGS metagenome assembly OJFM01 (sample SAMN05416783, study PRJEB24817) | seawater metagenome | isolation source: Sea water | place: Canada:Atlantic | collected 2013-11
TACGATTAGGGCAAGTGGGTCGATTTAACGGCGCTTACGGAGCGAAGACATTAGTATTCCAAGGTGATCAGTACGGCATTGATTTCACACGATTGGAATCATTGGTTGCCAATAACCGTATTAAGCTGATGTACCTTGTTCCCAACTTCAGTAATCCAACCGGCACAACCCTGCGACTTCCCGAAAGGACAAAACTTGTTGAGTTTGCTATCCGTCATGACATTATGATCGTTGAAGACGACCCATACGGAGATCTTCGATACGACGGAGAGCATGTTGCGTCACTCTTTGAAATAGCCGAACAGTCATTTAACTCGAAAAACCGGGTTATCTACATTTCGTCTTTTTCAAAAACTGTCGCCCCCGGATTACGCTTGGGTTGGTGTATTCCCCCGGAGAGCTATTTTCACTCGCTATGCCGTGCCAAGCAATCTATGGACCTTCACAGTAGTACGCTTTCGCAATACACTGCAGGTTATTACCTGAAAAGCGGCCGTCTTGATGGCCGGCTTCAACTTCTTAAAAAGGCCTACAAATGCCGGCGCGATGCGCTGATAAAAGCTATTTCGGAACATTTGCCAGACGCCCTCGAACTCAACGTGCCCGACGGTGGGATGTTCCTCTGGGGGCGATTTGCAAACGGACTGGACGCATCACTCGTTCTTCAGCAAGCTCTAAGCCATCACGTGATGTTTGTTCCGGGGAAATATTTTTATTGTGAGATACCTGACTTAAGTTCGGTTCGCCTTTCGTTCTCAACGATCACGCCCTCCCTGGCGGACGAAGCTGTTAAGCGGCTTGCGATTGCGATCCAGCGGACGGAACAACGCGAAACTCAAGGGTAGCGAAAACACCGACCATTTTAAACGGAGTTTTTATGGGCCTGAAACAATTCAACTTCCAACATGAAGACGATCGACAACAACTTCTCGCCAACAACGATGGCAGGGGAAGCCGTGAGTATGGATGGCAGAGCATCTTTTTCGAGCGGGTAGAAAAAGATCATTTTGAAACCATTGAACATGCTTTGACCGGTCATTACTTAATGGTAAAGCTCAATTCGGCCGCTCAGGCTAACCGACGCGTAGATGGTACTGTCCGAAAAGAATCGCAAAACAGGGGCTCTGCAGTGTATCTGCCCCACAACTGCCCCCACCAGGTCAGTTATACATCGCCATTGGGTAAGCTACTGTTGATGACCATCCCAGAGAAACTCGTTTCAAGCGTGGCGGAAGAAATGGGCGTTAGCCGCTTCCACGGTCATCCTCTGTTTTTCAAACAAAACAGCTTGCTTCTGGAAACCGCTCTGGCAATCGACAATGAAATCCGAGACGGCAACCCGCATGGTCCAATGTTTGCCGAATTTTATGGTAAAGCGTTGGCGGCACAGATCATCTGCGAAAACACAAGGAGAGTGAGAACCGATAACGCCACCAGGTCAACCTTGACAAATAGGCAAGTTCGCTGGATCGATGAATATATCGAAGCGAATCTTTCCTATCGAATCTTTGTAGATGATTTAGCTCAGCAAGTAGCTTTAAGTCCTTTTTATTTTTGTCGTGTATTCAAATCCGCAACCGGCGATTCACCTCACGTTTATATATTAAGAAAGCGAGTAGAATATGCAAGTCAGTTACTCCAGAGCAACGAATACTCCATTTTAGAAATTGCACTTTCTTCTGGCTTCTCAGACGCCTCCAACTTTTCAAAACAATTCAAGAAGTTTACCGGACAAACCCCATCGAACTATCGTAGAGGATTTGAAAAACGACCAATCTTCCTCATGTGAAACCTTTGTGAGGATCGAGTGATTCACAGAGACAAAGTAATGAGTAACCGTGGGGTCAGGGTCACACTGTACGTATACCCGCCAAACTGCACACCAACGCTTAAGAGCCGGACGACTGCTCTATTAAAAGCTTCTGATGAATCGCCGACGACCACACACCACTGAACTCCGAAAGTGCGCTGATGTTAATTCCCGGGACGGGGACTCTGGCGCTGATGGGGCTTGGTTTGCTGAGTGTGGGTGTTGCGAGAACCAGGAAAGGCCAGTGATTGACATCCTCGCCCACCCGAAGGCGATTTCTGCGGCGCTAGGTGGCGGCTTTAAGCCGCAACTGAGTCGCTTCGTTGGGTGACTGCTACTGGCGACCTTATTGCATCGATCACTTCACGGGCGAACGGGGCGGGCACCGCCCTTACAAAGTTGATCGTGCCAACCGTGCCAGCGTTGTCTTCAAAGCCGCACTCGATCCAGTGGAACAGCGCTTGGGTTTTGAGGCTCTGAAGGAAAGCTCTCAATCGAATGTTCGCTTCTGTTTAGCTGAGTTCAGAGGATGCCCTGGTCGCAAAGCGAACGTTCAGATTTCGGAATAACGCTTTTGTTCAGCGGCGACCTTTACGCAGCGAAGCGGAGAAAAGGGCGTCCGGTGGAGGCCCAAAGGGCCGGAACGAACTGGAACTATTGGTTATATCCGACCGACTGGTCACTCCATTCCTCGTCCAAGATAGTAATTTTGCATGGTTGCTCTGACTTAGGCTTTTCATTCCTTGTCGTGCAACGGTCAAGGGCAACTTCCGCAGCTTCCGTGGCCGTCGAGTGATTAGCCGTCCAAGCCCAAGCGCCACCGGCCGATTGAGCTATTGCCTTGTGTTTTTCAGCGTCTGCATATCTATACGTGTAAACATTGTATGCTCGACGGGTCACAAAATAGCGCCCAATTGGATCGGCAGTTTTGTACGCCAACTCCTCTTCAGCGAAATTTACCATTGCGACCCAGACCCAGATGACTGCTATTGCCGGTATCACTGATGTAAGGGCTATCCCACCCATCTTGAACTCGGATTCTGACTCCCTGAGCAGAAATGGAACAACCGCACAGAGCAGGAGAGTAATAATAGCAATAGCTACATAGCCACCCGGATAGGTGAACTGCCCCGTTGACTCAATATTGTTGACAGTTTCGTTGGTGGCCATGAGTAGTTTGAGTGTGAGAAAGGGGATGACAACCGCCAACACATACCAGACCGACTCTCGTTTCGAATATAGCCACGTGCCCCACCCCGGACGACCACTCCTGTTTCTATCGCTCGATCCCTCGATCATATTTTCCCTCACTTATAACGCTGAGCGCACCGGTGGCCTTTTTGGAGCGGAGCGGAGAAAAGGCCATCCGTGTGACGCGCCTGGTTAATTGGCTTGTTCAAACCAGAACTCTATTTCGTCGGTATCCTGCTCGAATTCGGCGGCGTGCTCCACTCCTGCCGGAACGTAATACCAGTCACCTACACCATAGCGCTCAATTCGCCCCTGCATGCTGAGAATCAATTCACCCCGGATAATCACACCATGATTCTCGGTCTCATGGGAGTGAGGTGGGATACTGGTTCCTGATGGGTAAGAGGCAAACAATACATCTGCGCCCTCCGCAGCGAGTTTGTAAGCATCGAACCGCCCATCGAAAAGAGGCAGTGTACGAATTTTATCTGGATACTTCCCTGGCATTGAAACCTCCTTTGTTTCGGCCCTTGGTGACAATTAACGCTGCGCACAACGGCGCCCTTGGAATGGAGGCGAAGCCGCAATGCAAAGGGCGTCCGGCGGCCCCCGGGCCGCGAATTGATGCGCCTGGTTAGATGCCGTTTACCCCGGCAATTTATTGCGGCACCCAATGCGGAATGCCCACTCCCGATACTTTGCACCAGCGCAACCCATGGCGCTAGGAAACAGAACACTGTATGGGCAAATGATGCACGAAATTTACGCCGGATTGCCCCACAACCTGAACACCGAGTTACCCGCCAAAACCGATGACTGACTGGCGGCTGTGTTTTGCCTGAAAACTACTGCCAAGCCGCGCCCGAACACCAAGCCCAAAAGCGACGAAGCCTGGGCATTTAACGCCGGCCATAAGCGGCGCCCTGACAAGGGCGTCCGGTGGAGGGCCATCGGCCCGGAACAGACTTAATGGCATTGTTAACTGGCATGAGGCACGTAACCCTCGAACTCCCATCCAAGGGTTCGGGATAATTTATTGGAAACCTCGCCCCAGTCCGAACCCGTACATTGGGTAACCAGCTTATTAACAGCTTCCTCTATACCTGCCCAAGAAAACTCTGGAAGAAGTAAGTAGCCTCTCAACCACGACGGAGCGGGCAAAGATTTGACGGCAGCTGGCGTAACCACCTCGAAAGAGAAAACCTCAGCCCCTTCACTTTCAGAAGGTCCGATTTCCACCTCTATCAAGACACAACAATTTTCGGGATCGTCCGGAAGTGAACCGTAGTCCAAATCCGGGCTCATGATACTCTTGACCCGAGCGTACATTGCTGATCCTTTGCTAGTTAACGCCGAGGTAACCGGCGCCGGAGCGCTAGCGGAGGGCACCAAAAGCGCCACGCTTTTGGCGTCCGGTTGACCGCCTGGTTATGGCCTCGCATGCTTAGTCACCGTATGAATTACAAATTTTCCGCAAACCAAGCAAATGACGAGCATTAGTAAAATTTGGATGGGGAGGTTCGCGGCGAAATACCACCAGTACTGGTCAGATACCTCTTCCTTAGCTGCGACCAAGCGGTCCAAAAATTCCGGAGAGCGCCTCAACGCATTGCCCTCTTCTCGGGAAAGATCTGATATGGACCTGCCATCTAACGCTAATTCAATAGCCTCTTTATTAACGTGCTCTGTCAGTGCTCGCCCATAACTTCCGCCTGCGGCGCTGACAAACACTGCCAAAATTAGGCTGGCAAAAATGGACAGATAAACCTTCTTCTTCACTCGACTTCCTTGTGGTCATAACGCCCTTGTTTAGCGGTGCCCATGTAGCACAGCGAAATGGGCGTCCGGTGCAGGGCCGGAGGCCCTGAACGTACTACAACTATTTGTTAAGCATCTGACTCAGCGACATTCTGGCAGGCTTAAAAGGTTATTTGGTTGCTCGCCATCAGCTTCAGTCTTCAGATACTTGTTTCCATATCGACTAGTAGCCACTACCACATTTACTCTGCTGCCGTTCTTCGTGACATAGAAGGCCCAAGTTCCAGCCTCAATGCCGTCTATGGCTTTCTCTTGGGTAATCTTCCAAGGCCCACCCCCATTTTCTCCGCCGGCCTTACCCCCAATATGAGTAATGCGCTCATGTGGATTTTGACGATCACTCTTGTTGATGCATGTAATCTCGTGAGTTGCTGGCATGGTCATCTCCTTGTCTAACCTACACGTGACTGACTGCTTAACGCCCGACATCACCGGTGACAGAACCGCAGCGAAGCGGAGGTTTTGGCATCCGGTGCATGGCCTGGTTATGTGCTGCTTCAGGCTGCAACAAGCTTCTTCACGTTGAGCTCTTTGCGGTGTTGTTCAGCATGCCAAAGTTCATATTGGGACTGCTGATTTAGCCAGCTTTCTGCCGAGGTATCGAAAGCGATAGAGAGCCGGATCGCCATTTCTGGACTGATGCCGGCCTTGCCATTCAACACGGCACTCAGCGTTTTGCGGCTAACGCCCAATGCCTCTGCTGCTGCTGTGACAGAAAGGCCAAGGGGCTCAAGACAAAGCTCTCGCAGCACTTCACCCGGGTGTGGAGGGTTGTGCATTAACATTGGCGGTACCTCAGTGATAATCTTCGTAGTTCACAATCTCGGCATCTCCGTCTTCGAATCGAAAGGTCACTCGCCAGTTACCGCTGACGGTCACTGACCAGATTCCGGCACGATTGCCAGAGAGCTCGTGCAAGCGAAGACCGGGTAAGTCCATATCTTTGGCATTCGATGCTGCATTCAATCTACCGAGAATGAGCCGAAGCCTCTTTTCATGAGCGGCCTGAATCCCTGCAGTGCTGCCGGACTTGAAGAATTTTGCCAAGCCCTTGTGTTTGAAGCTTCGAATCATTCCTTGAATGTACCCTGCAACGTATCAGGTGTCAAAACATATAACGCTGAGCGCACCGGTGGCCTTTTTGGAGCGGAGCGGAGAAAAGGCCATCCGTGTGACGCGCCTGGTTAATTGGCTTGTTCAAACCAGAACTCTATTTCGTCGGTATCCTGCTCGAATTCGGCGGCGTGCTCCACTCCTGCCGGAACGTAATACCAGTCACCTACACCATAGCGCTCAATTCGCCCCTGCATGCTGAGAATCAATTCACCCCGGATAATCACACCATGATTCTCGGTCTCATGGGAGTGAGGTGGGATACTGGTTCCTGATGGGTAAGAGGCAAACAATACATCTGCGCCCTCCGCAGCGAGTTTGTAAGCATCGAACCGCCCATCGAAAAGAGGCAGTGTACGAATTTTATCTGGATACTTCCCTGGCATTGAAACCTCCTTTGTTTCGGCCCTTGGTGACAATTAACGCTCTTGTTTAGCGGCGCCCTGACAAGGGCGTCCGGTGTAGGGCCGCCAGGCCCGGAACGTACTACAACTATTTGTTAAGCATTTTCTTGACCCTGAGACGGGCCATCCACAGGCACAATGTCAAATTCGATGAGGTCGCTCCAGTGGTGAGTCCAGACACTAAACAATTGAGCGTCACCGGTTTTCATAAGCTGATAGCAAATGCCGAGTTCCTTGTTTACCCATGAGTTCACAAAGTGAAGCCCCGGCGGCAGCATGCGCCCTTTGAGACTAAGCCTCTCGTAAACTGCCTCCACGCAGTCCGGCTTGAAGCGCTCGATTACCATGTATTGCTTCATAGGCATGAGTCTGTTTCTGTGCTTAACGCTGAAGCGCACCGGTGCCTTTGTCGCAGCGCAGCGGAGACAAAGGCATCCGAGTGACGCGCCTGGTTAAATTACTACCGCTCACCTTCAAGGCCATGCCATACCCGGAGAATGATGATGGCACTGGGATGGAGCGAATATCGAACGACATATTTCCCGAAGACCATATCTCGAACAGAGTCAGGCACCGGTGCCATTTCAACTGGTGTGCCCATCTTGGGAAAATCAGGAAGCAATTCGATTTTGCCAACCAGTTCGGTGGCGATCCGGGCTGCCGCCGAAGGATTGTGGACTGCAATGAACTCCCTGAGGCGCTGTAAATCTTCAATGGCTTCGTCCGTGTAAACCAGTTTCACTTACCTGACCTCGGTGCATCCTGCTCGTTGTCGGTTCCCCAACTATTAAGCCAGCTGTGAACCTCGCGGGCATCAACAACCTTGCCTTGTGCAGAGGACTCCATTGCTTCTAAGGTCTGTTTCCAGCGCTCTTGCTCCAGCTGCTGCTTTTCTATGTACTCCGATAATGCTTGGTTAATTACCCAACCTTTGCTCCGGTGCAACCTGCCAGCAATTGCTTCCAGGTGCTGTTCAACTTCTGCTTGAAGGCGAACCGTGGTGACGCTCATGACTATACCCTCGAGTTTGGCTACTACAATGTATTACAACATAGTCTACGAGGGTGCGGCAAAAAATTTAACGCTGAAATAAGCGGCGGCCCGACAGGGGCGTCCGGTGGAGGCCGCAGGCCGGAACGAACTTGATTGATTTGTTAAGTGGCTGGACATACACCACCCCAAGTTTCGGTTCGCCCAGTGGCGAGTTCGCCAGGAGCTGGGAATGCTTTTTTGAATGTGAAAGCCTCCTCAGTTGGGCCACTTTCTCGCAAAACGTTCAGCTTTTGCGCCGCCTCCTCGATTGACGGGATGTGGCCGACAGGCACCCACCAGAGCACCATGTATGCCTCGCCCATTTTCTGGAACCACTCTTTCTTGCGGCGCATTATCTCGACGTGAGCAGACCGATAAACATAATTGTGCAGAGTCTCGACCGATTCCCAGACGGAGAGATTCACGATCTTATCGGAGCCGAAATAATCAATGCCGGTAGCATCACCGTCTTCGGTTTGTAGCCGCCAGACAAAACCAGGGGAGTCATCTGCCAACGCATTGATCCGATCGAGATTCGCGACAAAATCCGAAAGCTGCGGCGAATCTATCGGCGCCAATAGCGTGGCAATGTTGAGTTGTGCAATATGATACTTACTCACAGTTTCCTCCCTGAAAACACTTAACGCCATTATTCAGCGGCGGCCTTTGCGTAGCGAAGCGAAGAAAAGGCCGTCCGGTGGAGGCCCATCAGGGCCGTAACGAACTGGAATGACTGGTTATGTGGTTGTGCGTTCATTGAACAAAATTCTGTTTGAGAACGGATCTACCACTTCGAACACCCTATCACCCCAAGGCGCAGTCGTAATCTCTGGCCGAGAATATTTGTAACCTCGTGAACTAATTTCGCGGTGCAGGGCTTCAAGCTCATCAGTATTCACGAACGTTTTGGAACCGGGGGTACAGTCTCCCGAGTGTTCACTGAGGTGGAAAACCAACCCATCTCGAGAGACCTGTATGTAGATAGGAAATCCCGGCTCAAAGCGATGTTCCCAATCGAGCGACATACCGAGGAAATCCAGGTAGAACTCCTTGGCCTTGGTCTCATCGAAGATTCGGATGATTGGAATGGCTTGAAATCGCATCCATGCTCTCCTTACACATAACGCGGAGTGCAGTGGCGCGCTTTAGCGCGTCCGCTGACACGTATTGTTATGCTTTTTTGCGGCGAACTGTGGTGATAGCGGCATGCTCTACTACTGTCCATTCGCCACTATTGCGCGACAACCGCTTGCCTAACTTAGGATAATCGGTCACATCTTGCTCAAGACGCTGGCCGATAACCAGACAAACCAACGGCTCAGTACCATCGTTGAACATATCGTGAGCTTGGCCATTGATAGGACAGCCAATGAAATCTCCAGGGCCGATACGCTGCTGCTGATCTCCTAGCGTAGCAACGCCAGTTCCCGACAAAATATAGATGCACTCTTCTTCGTAATAGTGCACGTGGTATTCGGTCGAGTAATGGCCGGCGGGCACGAGTACCTGATGAACGCCTAGATTACGGAGCCCCACGGCGTCACCAAGGGACTTGTTGATTCGCAGAGCCTCCGGGTTCAAAAAGTGCTGTTTCTCGACACCCTCAAGCTGCTCGATTTCATTGGCCGATAGGTACATGACTTCCATATCTCCTTTGAGCATAACGCGAAGCGCACCGGTGACCTTTTCGGAGCTAAGCGGAGAAAAGGGCATCCGTGTGACGCGTATTGTTAAAGCCCGACTTCCAGTTTGGTCTGGGACTTCAAGACTTTCACTGCATATTCGAGTAGGGCTATCGTACTGTTTAGTTCAGCATCTCCACCCAGGCTTATTTCAATCGACGAGGTTTCTTCAAAAAGTCCAGATTTCGGATTTTTTATCTTTAGGTCCGTACTGCCATGGTCTTTAATTTTAAGGTACGTGCGGCCCCCATGACCGCTGTCGCCGCCCATAAAGCCCGTAGTTCCAGCCGTAATAGACTGGATGTGCACACCGGTGAGGGTATAAGTGAACGTTTGAATTTCTGCTCCATCAATCGTGACCGAGCCAACTTCCGTATTCTCCATCTCATGAAGATCAAAGCCATTACCCATTTGATAGCTCCTTAGACTGATGTGCTTATAGCTTTAACGCCCGCCAGCATGCGCGGCGACGGAATGGAGGCGAAGCCGCAATGTAGTAGACGTCGCCGTGCCTGGCTTTGTTAGGCAATCACCTACAGGTTGTGTTGCCAAAACTATCGGTGGAGCAACGTGTGGTGTTGCCCCTGTTGTCTCGCCAGGTGGTATTGCCAAAAGAGTCTGTAGTGCCACGAATGGTCGTACCATCGTTTCCGCGAATTGTAGTATTGCCAAAACTGTCAGTATTGCTACGGTATGTGGAACCGCTATTGCTTCGATAGGTTGAATTACCGAATGAGTCAGTAGACCCTCTCACCGTATTTCCGCTGTTATCTCGCCACGTTGTATTTCCGAATGAATCCGTACTGCCCCGTGTCGTATTCCCATAGCTATCTCGGCACGTGGTATTCCCGAAAGAATCTGTGGAGCATCGTGTCTGGGCGTATGATGTTGCGGATAGCATTGCCAATACAGCCGTGACGATGATGATTTTGAGTTTCATGGTCCCTCTCCTTGGTTGTGATTGATACTGCCTAACGCCCGGCTCACCGGGTAAATTTTTGATGGCGGCCTTTGTGCGGTCTTATGCACAAAGGGTGACAGCGGAAATTTGTCCGGTGCAGCCGATTGTTATGAGCTTTTAGCACTAGCCAACAACTCCCTGATTTTCACGATATTTCTGGCTCGATCCGGTGAAACATAATCAAATATCCGATCGCTCGACTCGATATCGCGGACACTCTGGAGAAACTGTTCTCGCAACTCCCTAGCCCTTGCCGGATTCGAAACTGATCGAAGTAGCTGCTGGCGAAATTCCTCGGACTTTCCTAAAGCTCTTTCCTTGAGAGCACTGCTAGCAGAATAATCATAAGACTTTACGAGACTCACAATCTCCTTAGAAGCCTCTCCTTCAAGCTCTGCAAAACTAGGGAATTCCGCTCCCTCTAGCGCAGCCAAG
>OJFM01000171.1_pt1 | contig 10442 bp, 7 predicted proteins | sample 1594211 | NCBI WGS metagenome assembly OJFM01 (sample SAMN05416783, study PRJEB24817) | seawater metagenome | isolation source: Sea water | place: Canada:Atlantic | collected 2013-11
TACCTGTGACTGGAGTTCAGACGTGTGCTCTTCCGATCTCCATGTCCAGGCGGCTCTGGCCGGACGGCTCGTTTTGTTCCGGCCCTCGATTATCACTTCTTTGCAGTTCATCGAGAGTATCCAGCAGTCGCAGCACTGATTTCTTCCGCCGCGCCGGGCGAAGCACTCTCAGGGCCTCGTCGTTAAAGACAATGCCACCTACCTGATCGCCCGACCAGAGTGCCAGCCAGGCCAGAATGGAGGCGATCTGTGCGCAACGAACCTGCTTGAAGGCGCCGGTACTGGCAAAAAACAGGCTTGGGCCGAGATCGCAAAGAAGAAGAACGGGCCGTTCCCGTTCCTCCTCATAAAGCTTGGTATGGGGCTCCTGACGCCGCGCCGTTACCCGCCAGTCGATGCTACGGATGTCGTCCCCGGGCTGGTACAACCGTACCTCGGCAAACGCCATGCCCCGGCCGCGTTGCGGCGAGCGCTGCAAGCCGGCCTGACGCGTCCGAACCGGGCGGGCAGAGGGCAGTTTCAGTGCCCGTGCGTCTGCCTGCAGGCGGATCAGATCCGGTAGGCCGATGTGCGTTATTGCGTCGGTGTTGCCCATGCCTGACGGCTCCCGTGTCTTGCTTCCGTCGATGGCTTCAGGCGCTCACCGGAACACGTTCGATCAGCCGTTCGATAACCGTGTCAGCGGTCATGCCTTCGGCCTCTGCTTCGAACGTGAGGAGGATGCGGTGTCGTAGCACATCGAAGGCCATGGCTCGGACATCGTCGGGTGTTACGTAATCCCGGCCGTCTAGCCAGGCCAACGCCCGGGCGCAGCGGTCCAGGGCGATGGTGCCACGGGGGCTGGCGCCGAAGGCTGTCCACCGGGCCAGTTCCGGGTCCAGTGCCGCCGGGTCGCGGGTTGCCAGCACCAGGGCCAACAAATATTGCTCTACGGGTTCCGCCATGTAGATGTTCGCGACTTCCGCGCGGGCATCAAACACCTGGTCTGGCGTCAGGCGAAGGTCCGTTTTCGGAAGGCCGTGACGATAATCGTTACGGGCCAGTTGCAGGATGGCCTTCTCCGCTTCCGCCGACGGGTAGTGGATAACCACGTGCATCAGAAAGCGGTCCAGCTGGGCTTCGGGCAGCGGGTAGGTACCTTCCTGCTCAATGGGATTCTGGGTGGCCATCACCAGGAACAGCCGGTCCAGCGGAAACGTGCGCATCCCGACGCTGATCTGGCGTTCACCCATGGCCTCGAGAAGGGCAGACTGCACCTTGGCAGGCGCACGGTTGATTTCATCCGCAAGCACCAGGTTGTGGAAGATGGGGCCGCGCTGGAATTCGAACTGCCCGGTTTCCGGGCGGTAGATTTCACTGCCCGTAACGTCTGAGGGCAGCAGGTCTGGCGTAAACTGGATTCTGTGAAAGTCGCCTTCCAGATGGTCGGCAAGCGCCTTGATCGCCGTGGTTTTTGCCAGCCCCGGGGCGCCTTCTACAAGCAGGTGGCCGTCGGCAAGAAGCGCGATCAGCAGACGATCCACCAGTTTTTCCTGCCCGATTATCCGTTTGGCTAACTGTTCCCGTAACTCACCGAACGTATGCTGTAGCGACATTGGAAATGACTGCTCTCTGTATCTGAGGATTTTCCGGAGAAACCCGTATCGTGCGTAGGTAGTTGCCGAAGTTTTGGCGTCTGGCCGGCAAAAATCAAGGGTTTGACTATGCTTATGTGACGATACGCCGATTACGTTTATTTCACACTAACTGAGGTCGACCATGAATGCGCTGACAGTGGCCAGCAAGGATCAATTCTTTGAACAGTTGGCTGACGCTTTCGCTAAGAAGATTTCCAAAACCGAAGCCAAGAAAATCAGCGAATTTGCCAAGCAGCATTATGCTCATATTCCCCTTGAAGAGTTGGTCAGTCGACGATTTGCGGATACCTACGGCGCCGTTCTGGCCGCCTGGCAGTTTCTGCAGAAGCGGTCTGCCGAGGAAACTCCGGTTGCTGTTTTCAACCCCGACCTGGAGAGTGACGGTTGGCAATCGACCCACACCGTTGTTTTTATCCTGCATCCGAACATTCCGTTTCTGATCGATTCCCTGCGCATTGCGATCAACCACCGGGAGATCGGTACCCATTCTATCCAGCACTCGATCCTGCAGGTGAACCGCGACCAGAATGGCAAACTCGAGAAGCTGCACACGTCTAAAAAGAAAGCCTCCGGTTCGGACTACGAGGCGTTCATTGTCCTCGAGATTGATCGGCACAGTAATCCCGAGGATCTCCGTGATCTGGAAGATACCCTGCAGAACGTGCTTCATGAGGTGCGGATCGCTGTCAGCGACTTCCCGGTAGTTACCGAGAAAGTGAACGAGATTCTCGGTGAGCTGGACAACACCACGGCGGGCATTAACGAGGAGCAGAAAGAAGAGGCCAGGGCGTTTCTGGAATGGCTCGCCCGGGACCATTTTACGTTCCTTGGCTACGATGAGTACGACTTTGCCAAGGACAAGAGTGGCATGGTGGTGCGTCGGGTAGAGAATTCCGAACTGGGTATCCTCCGGGTCAATAACGAGCGCCCGGACCGGGTTCGCCTGAACGAACTGCCGCAGCGCACGCGCCACGAGATGACCCGAAGCGATGATATTTTCATCTTCGCCAAATCGGCCCAGCGCTCGCGGGTGCATCGGCCCGCCTACCCGGACTACATCGCAGTCAAGAAATTCAACAGCAAAGGCGAGGTAGTCGGTGAGCGGCGGTTCCTGGGCCTTTACACCGCCCGCGTCTATAACGAGCGGCCGGACGAGATTCCCCTGCTGCGCCGTAAATTCCAGAGCGTGATGAAACGGTCCGGTTTTCTGCGTGACGACTACGCCGGTAAAGAACTCGAACAGATCCTGACAGTGTATCCCCGGGACGAACTGTTCCAGATCGAGCAGGATGAACTGCTCAAGGTGGCCAAAAGTATCCTGTACATCCAGGAGCGTCGCCGGATCGAATTGTTCCTGCGGGAAGACGTTTATGGGCAGTTCGTTACCTGTCTGGCGTTCTTTCCGAGGGACATCTACAACACCGAACTACGGCTGAAAGTCGAGCAGGTGCTGGTTGACCGGTTGGGAGCGGAAGACGTCGAGTTTGTCACCCACTTTTCCGAGTCGGTCCTTGCGCGGGTCCAGTTCACCATCCGGGTACCCCAGGTCGAGAACCGCCAACTGCCCACGGCGGAGATCCGGGAAAAGGTTATCGAGCTTGCCCAGTCCTGGCGTGATGGGTTGTCTGAAGCCCTGAGTGAGGCCTGGGGCGAAGAGCAGGGCAATGAGCTCTATCGCTTGTGGGCGGGCGGTTTTCCGGCCAGCTACACCGATATGTTCTCGCCCAGGCGAGCGGCGATCGACCTGGAGCATATCGCTTCATCGGCGAACAATCATGACCTTGCCATGAGCTTCTACCGGGCTCTGGAAGAAGACGAGAGCACGCTGCATTTCAAGCTTTTCTACCCGGACGAACCGTTGCCGCTTTCCGATGTGATGCCGATCTTCGACAACCTCGGCTTCCGGGTTATCGGCGAACACCCCTTCGAGGTCACCGACCGGCACAACAAAACGGTGTGGATTCACGACTTCACGCTCCAGGCTCACCAGGGAACTGTTGTCGATATTCATCGTATCCGTCCGATCTTTGAGGAGCTGTTCCGCCGGGTGTGGTACGGAGAAGCGGAAAACGACGCCTTCAACCGGATGCTGCTCTCTTCCTACATGAGCTGGCGGGAAATCGCGCTGCTGCGGACCTACGCCCGGTATATGCGCCAGATACGCTTTTCCAACAGTCAGACCTTTATCTCCAACACGCTGGTGAACCACGTTGAGCTGACCCGCCTGCTGCTGGAATTTTTCGAAATACGTTTCAATCCGGAGCGTTACCAGAGCCCCGGGAAGAGCCAGGCGGCCCAGCAGAAACTGGAAATCGAATTCAATGCCGGCCTCGAAAATGTGGAGAACCTCAGTGAAGACCGGGTGCTTCGGCTCTACCTGGAATTGATCCAGGCGACACTGCGTACCAACTACTACCAGCATGGCGAGTCCGGTGGTCCCAAGCCCTACATCAGCGTGAAATTTGATCCATCCCGGATTCCGGACATGCCATTGCCCATGCCGATGTTCGAGATTTTCGTGTACTCGCCGCGCGTCGAAGGCGTACACCTGCGGGGTGGCAAGGTCGCCCGCGGCGGCTTGCGCTGGTCAGACCGGTTTGAGGATTACCGCACCGAGATTCTTGGGCTGGTCAAGGCTCAGCAGGTCAAGAATGCGGTTATCGTGCCGGTTGGCGCCAAAGGTGGCTTTGTGGCCAAGCGCCTGCCGGATCCGTCGGACAGGGAGGCTTTCCAGGCCGAGGGCATCGAAGCCTATAAGACATTTATCCGGGGGTTGCTGGATATCACCGACAATCTGGTGGATGCCGGCATTGCGCCGCCGGAACGGGTGATCCGTCATGACGACGACGACCATTACCTGGTTGTGGCGGCTGACAAGGGTACGGCAACCTTCTCGGACATCGCCAATGGTCTGGCCTCGGAATACGGTTTCTGGATGGGCGATGCCTTCGCCTCCGGCGGAAGTAATGGTTACGACCACAAGAAAATGGGCATCACGGCCCGGGGTGCCTGGGTCTCTGTAGAGCGGCATTTCCGGGAAATGGGCATCAACCCCGGGCTGGACGAGTTCACCGCCATCGGCATTGGCGACATGGGTGGTGATGTCTTCGGCAATGGCATGTTGTGCTCAGAGAAGACCAAGCTGGTCGCTGCTTTCAACCACGTGCATATCTTTGTCGACCCTTCACCGGATCCGGAGAAGAGCTACAAGGAACGGATGCGTCTGTTCGGACTTCCGCGATCCGCCTGGACCGATTACGACAGCAAGCTGATTTCCAAGGGAGGCGGGGTTTTCAGCCGGAATTCAAAATCTATCCCGGTCAGCCCGGAAATGAAGAAACTGCTGGGTATCAAATCGGATCGGGTGCCACCAAACATGCTGATCTCGCACATCCTCAAGGCCCAGGTCGACCTGCTCTGGGTCGGTGGCATTGGCACCTATGTGAAGGCCGCCAGTGAATCCCACAGTGATGTGGGCGACAAGGCCAACGACGGTCTGCGGATCAACGGTTCGGATCTTCGCTGCAAGGTGGTCGGTGAGGGCGGCAACCTTGGGCTTACCCAGCTCGGTCGCATTGAATTTGCGCTCAAGGGCGGACGCCTGAACACGGACTTTATCGACAACTCCGGCGGTGTGGATTGTTCTGACCACGAGGTCAACATGAAGATCCTGCTCAACCGGGCCGTTGCCATGGGTGATCTCACTAACAAGCAGCGCAACATCATGCTTGAGGAGATGACCGATGACGTCGCGGAGTTGGTGCTCAAGAACAACTACCGGCAGACCCAGGCCATCAGTATTGCCAGCGAGGATGCAGCGACCCGGCTGGAAGAGTATCGCCGGCTGATGAATACCTTTGAGAGCGAGGGCAAGCTCAACCGTGCCCTGGAGTTCCTGCCCGATGACGAGACCCTGTCCGAGCGCAAGCTGGACAAGAAAGGGCTGACCCGGCCGGAACTGTCGGTTCTCATTTCCTATGTGAAGGGCGACCTGAAGCAGACCTTGATCGACAGCACCCTGCCTGACGATCCCCTGCTGGCCGGTGAAATGTACAAGGTGTTTCCCAGGGATCTGACCCAGAAATTCTCGAAGGAGCTGGGAGAGCATCAGCTGCGGCGTGAAATCATCGCGACACAGATTGCCAATGACATGGTCAACCACATGGGGATTACCTTTGTGGAGCGTTTGAACCAGTCTACTGGGGCCGATGCCGCCTCTATTGCTCTGGCCTGGATTATCGCCCGTGACGTGTTCCGCATTGATAACTGGTGGGACAGGATTGAAGCTCTGGATTTCCATGTCTCAGCCCAGCTACAGATGGAGCTGATGCAGGACCTGATGCGCCTGATGCGCCGTTCGGTGCGCTGGCTGTTACGCAACCGTCGGGCGGAGCTGAGCATTCAGCACCACATGGAGCGCTTTGCCGACAGCGTCTGGGCGATTACAGCGGGGCTGCCCGAGTATCTTGGTGATCAGGCGAAAACCACCTGGGAGAAACGGCATCAGGCTCTGGTGGATGCCGGGCTGCCATCAGAGCTGGCGTCCGTGGTTTCGGGTACCGGCCACCTGTACTCGTCTCTGGGTATCATCGAGGCCCACGAAGCCTCTGGCATGCCACTGAAGACGGTGGCCAATCTCTACTATGAGCTGGGTGACCGCCTGGATCTGAACTGGTTCGCGAGCGCCATTGCATCGCTGCAGCCCGGCTCACACTGGCAGGCCCTGGCCCGGGAAAGTTTCCGGGAAGATCTCGACTGGCAGCAGCGGGCGCTAACCACCGGTGTCTTGAAGCTGGCAGACAAGCCGGAAGACGTGCCGGCCTGCGTGGAGGCGTGGCTGTCCCGCCATCAGCAGATGATCGACCGCTGGAAATCCATGCTTTCCGAGCTCAAGGGTGTGCGGGAGCCGGAGTACGCCATGTTCTCTGTGGCCCTGCGTGAGTTGCTGGATCTGGCCCAGAGCACCATGCATCAGCCTCATGCGGAGGTGGAAGTGCAGACCAACTGAGTATTGCTTTGGGATGCGTATTCCCGTTCAATCGCCGGACGGGAATCATCAAACGGAGTGGGATAATGGGTCAGCTTGACCATCTTCTGGAAAAAAACCGGGCCTGGGCAGACGGTATCAAGGCCCAGGATCCGCAGTTTTTTACCCGCCTGTCGAATCAGCAGGCACCGGAATACCTGTGGATTGGTTGCGCAGACAGCCGCGTGCCCGCCAACCAGATCGTCGATCTTCTGCCGGGGGAGCTTTTTGTTCACCGGAACGTGGCCAACGTGGTTGTCCACACGGATTTTAACTGTCTGTCGGTACTGCAGTTCGCCATCGAAGTATTGAAGGTCAAACATGTCCTGGTGGTTGGCCACTATGGCTGTGGCGGCGTCAGGGCGGCATTGCTCAATGAAGGATTTGGACTGATCAGCAACTGGCTTCGACACGTTCAGGATGTCCGTGACCGGCATCAGCAAGTACTCGATGCCCTGCCGGGCGTTCAGGATCGGGTCGACCGTCTGTGCGAACTCAACGTGGTTGAGCAGGTGGGGCATGTTTGCCAGAACAGCATTGTTCAGGAAGCCTGGCGGCGGGGTCAGCCGCTCACGGTTCATGGCTTTGTCTACGATGTCTCGGATGGGGTTCTGCGGGATATGGGGTTGTCGGTAGCCTGCGAGGAAGATCGTGAGCGGGTACGGCAGAACAGCATCGATGAGCTGGTTCAGAGGCCGGTACGCTCTGGACGCCAGAAAATCATGCAGTGAAGAATGTAAAATTGCGTCAAAAATTCGTGAAGGGCGTCACTTCCTGACCCTCGGCGTCATCACAGTTGGTCACCTCCTGCTTTGCTAGAGTAGATACTGCAGTAAGCGAGGAGTGTGACCATGAAAGAATTGATGCAAAAAGCCCTGACAGTTCTGAACCAGAGGAAAGATGCCACGGCCAGCGCGGAGTCACGGGGTCGGGGGCGGAAATCGTCTGATGCCGGTCAGGCTGAGGACTGGGGTATGTCACCGGAGGACGCCCTGAGGGTTGGAACGGTTGCCCGTTACAAGTGATTGAAGATTTGATGGTATTTCCTCTCTGAAGGCCCTCCGGTCTCCGTCTTTCAAGGGAGACGCGAGGGCTCATTCCGGTTAGCATATCCCGTCTTTGAACTACCCACTCGGGATAAGCCCATCAATGTCATTGCCCAATTCCCATGAAGTCCTGTTGCGAAACCGCCACCTTGTGCAGGGGAGGCTGGCCCTTTTGGGCGTATCCGCTGGTGAGCTGCTGACGGATTTGCCCGCTGGCGGTATGGCAATGAGTGAGCATGCCGGTGTGTGTGCCTCACTCAGCGGGCGCGACGGCTGGCAGATCTGTTTTGGCTACGACGATCCTGCTCTGGCTGCCGATACCTTTGACACACTCGTGGTTTTTCTTCCCAAGGCCCGGGCGGAGCTTGACCTGCGTCTTGCCCTGGCACGCTGGCTGGCAGCACCCCGCGCTCGACTGGTGCTGGTAGGTGAGAAGAAAGAAGGCATTGCCGGGGCCGTGAAACAACTCAAGGCCGTGGCGCCGCAGGCTACCAAGACCGATAGCGCCCGGCATTGCCAGGTCTGGTGTGCTGAGAATATCGAACCTCTTCCAGAATTCTCGCTTCGGGAGTGGATGACCTGGACCGGGATTGACTGCCAGTCGGTTCACCTGGATGTTGCCGGACTGCCCGGTATTTTCAGTCTTGGTGAGCTGGACGACGGTACCCGCTTGCTGATGGAAACGCTGGACAGGGCGCCTCTGCGGTCTGGCCCGGTTCTGGATTTTGCCTGTGGTGCGGGTGTCCTCGGTGCCTGGCTCCATCGCTGGCAAGAGCGGCAGGACCTTCCCCGGCTGACGATCGACGGGATTGATGTTCAGTCCCAGGCCGTTATCTGTGCAAGGGCCACCTATGAGCGCAATGGCGTTTCCGGGCGGATCATGGCTTCGGACGGCCTTCCGGGCATCGAGGGTTCATGGCCCGTTATTCTCAGTAATCCACCCTTTCACTCTGGTGTCAGAACAGACCTGTCGATGACTGAGCGTTTTCTTCGGGAGGTAGTGCGCCATCTGGCGCCGGGTGGTGAGGTGCGCCTGGTGGCGAACAGTTTTCTGCCCTACGAGCCATTGATGAAGCGCTGTATCGGCCCGGTTGAACGATTGCGGGAGAATCAGCGTTTTACCGTTTATCGCGCTTTTCGACGTTCCTGAACGAAAAAAGCCCCTGGGGTGAGGGGCAAGAGGTTCGCGTCCAGAACAACGGAGCCAACCGGAAAAGGGATGTTCAGCGTGAACACCTTCCACGTTAGGGTTAATTTCTAGAATAAACAGCCTAGAATGGCGCTTTTGTGACAAAAGGCCTCCAGCATGCCCGAAATGACAACCGCCCAACTTGATTTCTCCGGAGGCTCACTGATTCTTGCCCGGCCAGGCACAGGTGATCCGACGCTGAGGGCATGGGATGCGGCGGACGAGCTTCTGCTTGAGGAAGCCATTTGCGCGGCGGCAGCCCTGGGTGAGCCCCGTGTTCTGGTGGTGGATGATCAGTTCGGGGCTCTTTCACTGGGGCTGGCAGCGCTCTCTCCGACCGTGGTGGCCGACAGTGCTGTGTTGCCCGCTGCCCTGGCACATAATGCTTCTTTGAATCCGGAAGTCACGCCACCTGAATCTGTTTTCAGCTGGATTAATGCGCCCGAGGGCCCGTTTGACCTGGTGGTATTGAGAATACCCCGCCAGGCCGACTATCTGGCCTGGTTGCTGCGCTGGCTCAATCGCGTGATGGCGGATTCCGGCGTGTTGCTGGCAGGCGGCATGATCAAGCATCTACCGGCAAGAAGCGTTGATGTGTTCGCCGAAGCTGTACGGACAGAGCAGGTGCTGCCGGCGCGAAAGAAAGCGCGGGTGATTCGATGTAACAGGGGCGCTGCGACTCTCGCGGATTGGTCAGCGACCTGGAAAGGTTACCGATTGGGCGACCGAAAAGGTGATGTGGGCATAGAGGCATTGCCGGCGGTGTTTGCCCGGGAAAAGCTGGATATCGGCACCCGCCTGATGTTGCCACATGTGGTCAACGAGGTGTCGACGGCCAGGGCTGGCGATTCGGTGCTTGATCTGGCCTGCGGTAACGGCGTATTGGGCCTGGCGGCGCTGTCGGAGCGACGGGATCTGCAGTTGGTTTTCAGCGATGTTTCAAGCCAGGCCGTGCTCAGTGCCCGTCGTAATGTTGAAAAAGCCTTTCCGGATGCCAAAGCCGCTTTCTCCCATCGCGATGGTATTGAGTCCGATCCGGGAGCCTTTGATCTGATACTACTGAACCCGCCGTTCCACGAGGGTGGTGTGGTCGGTGATCACATCGCACTTCGGTTATTCGAGCAGGCGTCGCAACACCTGAGGCCGGGCGGTCGCCTGCTCCTGGTAGGAAATCGACACCTCGGCTATCACCGAAGCCTGCGCCGGTACTTTTCGTCAGTGCAGCAGCTGGACGCCAGCCCCAAGTTCGTGGTGTTTCGGGCTGGCAACCGCTGAATAACCTGTCAGATTACAATGTTGGCGCCGGGCGGTCATACCCGAGCCGGGCCAGGGTATCCACGATGGTCTGGGTCTGGCTGTCTATTTCAATATTCACCCGCTGGCCCTCTTCACAGGACCCAAAGGTTGTGGCCCGCAGCGTCTCCGGGATCAGATGGATGTTGAACCGGTTGCCCCGTACCTCGCCAATAGTCAGGCTGGCGCCATTGATGGCGAAGATCGGAAGAGCGTCGTGTAGGGAAAGAGTGTAGATCTCGGTGGTCGCC
>OJFM01000172.1_pt1 | contig 10441 bp, 10 predicted proteins | sample 1594211 | NCBI WGS metagenome assembly OJFM01 (sample SAMN05416783, study PRJEB24817) | seawater metagenome | isolation source: Sea water | place: Canada:Atlantic | collected 2013-11
ACCGAGATCTACACTCTTTCCCTACACGACGCTCTTCCGATCTTCTAGGTATCGAAACCTCCTGCGATGAAACCGGCGTAGCGCTGTATGACACCGAAACAGGGCTGCTGGGGCACGCCCTGTTCAGTCAGATTGACATGCACGCGGATTACGGCGGTGTCGTGCCTGAGCTGGCGTCCCGGGACCATGTCCGCAAGCTCCTGCCGCTATGCGATCAGGTGCTGTCAGATGCCGGGAAAAGCCGGGTCGACATAGAGGGAATTGCTTACACCGCCGGGCCGGGACTGGTGGGAGCCCTGATGGTGGGTGGTTCGGTGGCCCATGCGCTGGGCTTCGCCCTGGGCATTCCTGTGTTGGGCGTCCACCACATGGAAGGGCACCTGCTGGCGCCCATGCTGGAAGACAATCCTCCCGCGTTTCCCTTTGTGGCGTTGCTTGTTTCCGGCGGCCACACGCAGTTGGTAAGGGTTGATGGCATTGGCGAGTACGAGATGCTGGGCGAGTCGGTGGACGACGCCGCCGGCGAGGCTTTTGACAAGACTGCCAAGATGCTTGGGCTGGACTATCCCGGTGGCCCGCGGGTAGCGGCGCTCGCGGAAAAGGGAGTCGAAGGCCGCTACCGTTTCCCGAGGCCAATGACTGACCGGCCCGGGCTGGATTTCAGTTTCAGCGGTCTGAAAACCTTCACGCTCAATACCGTCAATGCTGCACGCGAGGCGGGCGGACTGGATGACCAGACCCGGGCGGATATCGCCCTGGCGTTTGAAGCCGCTGTGGTCGACACACTGACCATCAAATGCCGTCGGGCTCTGGAGCAGACAGGCTGTAAGCGTCTGGTCATCGCCGGCGGGGTCAGCGCCAATAAACGGCTGCGGGCGGGCCTGGAGAAAATGGCCGGCAAGCTCAAGGCCCACGTGTTTTACGCCCGCCCCGAATTCTGTACGGATAACGGTGCGATGATCGCCTACGCCGGGGCCCAGCGCATGAAGGCCGGCCAGCAGGATGGTGAGCGTATCGTGGCGGTGCCCCGATGGCCCATGAACACACTGCCACCGATCAACGAACCTCGATCCACCGGATTGGTGGACGGATAGTTAAAGCCCTGCTTCGCGACCCTGGGCCAGTCGGATCAGGTTGTTGCGGTGGCGAACCACGATCAGCAGCGCCAGCAGGCCGAACAGGGGCAGGGTTTCTGGTTCAAGGAAGGCGCTGATCAGCGGGCCACTGATGATGGCAATCAGGGAGGCCAGCGCTGAAATGCGCCAGCGCCAGATCACCAGCATCCAGATAGCGGCCATCATCAGTGTTGTCACGGGTGCCAGTGCAAGCCCGGCGCCAAGCGCTGTTGCCACACCTTTCCCGCCCTTGAATCGGTAGAAGATCGGGATCATGTGGCCGGTAACGGCGAACAGGGCTACGACAGCCTGAACCATCACCGAAAGGCCGGCGGCATGGGCCAGCCACACGGGCAACCAGCCCTTGGCCGCATCCAGTGCAAGAGTCAGCAGGGCTGGCGGCCAACCGCCGGTGCGGTAGACGTTCGTAGCGCCGGGGTTGCCAGACCCCTGGGCCCGGGGATCGGGTAGCTTCCATAGCTGGCAGACCGGCAGGGCAAACAGCACCGAACCTGCCACATAAGCGGCGGCGCAGAGCAAGACCGTTAACACCGGATCACTGGGAAGCATGCTATGGGCCCGGAAGCGAAGACGTATCTGGTTAATGTGTGCGAAAATGCCCGCCCTGAAAGCACGGGCCAGCCTGTTCACAGTATCCCCTGGTTGTGCGTTATTCAATCACCAAAGAGTGGAAGATCCCGGGAGCACCCTTGGCAGACAATGTATTGATCGAAGGCCTGGCTGTGGAAACTGTGGTTGGTGTTTATGACTGGGAGCGGGAAGTCACCCAGAGCCTGGTGGTTGATCTGGAAATGGCCTGGGATAACACGGTACCGGGCCGCTCGGACGACGTCGCCGATGCCCTGGATTACGCGGCCGTCAGTGCCCGGGTCGAGTCCTGCCTGCAGACGCTCAGGCCAAAACTGCTTGAGCATGGGGCGGAGGTCCTCGCCAGAACCTTGCGGGAGGAATTCGGCATCAAGTGGTTACGACTGGCGATACGTAAGCCGGGCGCCGTACCCGCGGCACAGGCGGTGGGCGTTCGGATCGAGCGGGGAGAGAACACTGAGACAGGAGTGCGGTAATGGCAGCGGCCGTCCGGGTTTACATCAGCATCGGCAGCAACGTGGACAGGGAACGTTACGTAACAGCCGCGCTTGATGCCCTGTCTGCATGGTTTGGCGAACTGATTATCTCCCCGGTTTATGACAGCGAGGCAGTCGGATTTGACGGGTCTCCGTTTCTGAACCTGGTGGTGGGTGTGGATACGACCCTGCCGGTTGCCGAGCTGTCACAGCGTTTCAAGCAACTGGAAGCCGAGAACGGTCGCCGTCGGGACGTGCCGAAATTCAGCGCGCGTACCCTTGATCTGGATATTCTCACCTACGGCGATGCGGTCGGCCGGATAGAAGGCGTCGAGCTGCCTCGGGGGGAGATTCTGAAAAACGCCTTCGTGCTACGGCCGCTCGCCGACATCGCGCCGGAGGCCGTGCATCCGGTGTGCGGAAAATCCTATGGCCAGTTGTGGCGGGAATACAGCACTGGCCAGAAGCTTTGGCCGGTGGATTTCAGCTGGCAGGGGCGGCAGATCTCAAGTGCCGCCGGCTGAGCGGAACCGTTCAATAAGGTGATCGGTCGAGCTGTCGCTGGCCTGATTGCCGTCTTCCTGGCCAAGCAAACGCGGCAGGATGCCCTTGCCCAACTGTTTCCCGAGCTCCACACCCCACTGATCAAACGAATCCACATCCCAGATCACCCCCTGTACGAAGGTGCGATGCTCGTAGAGGGCAATGAGTGCGCCCACGGTCTCCGGCGTAACCTTTTCCATGGTCAGGGTGTTGCTCGGTTTGTTGCCCGGGATGACCTTGTGGGGGGCAAGCTGTTCAATCTCGGCTTCGGTCAGACCTTCCGCGGCCAGTTCTGCCCTGGCTTCGTCCAGTGATTTCCCGGCCATCATGGCCCGGGACTGGCTCAGACAGTTGGCGAACAGATCTGCGTGATGGGTGGCCACCGGATTGTGGGTTTTCAGGGGGATGATGAAATCGGCCGGAATCAGGCGGGTGCCCTGGTGGATCAGCTGGTGATAGGCGTGCTGGCCATTGGCACCGACGCCGCCCCAGATCACCGGGCCGGACTGCCAGGCGAGTGGGGTGCCCGCTTGCGTAACGCTCTTGCCGTTGCTTTCCATATCCAGCTGCTGGAGGTGGTCTGGCAGGCTGCGCAGGTAATGATCGTAGGGCAGTATCGCGTGGGTCTCGGCACCCCAGAAATTGTTGTACCAGATGCCCAGCATGGCCATAACCACCGGCAGATTCTTTGCCAGCGGCGCTTCACGAAAGTGCTGGTCCATGGCATGGGCGCCGGCCAGCAGGGCCCGGAAGTTGGTCATGCCAACGCTAAAGGCAATGGGCAGGCCGATGGCTGACCACAGTGAATAACGGCCGCCGACCCAGTCCCACATCGGGAAGACGTTCTCCGGATCGATGCCGAAGTCCTGCGCCGCCGGCACATTGGCCGTCACGGCCATGAAATGCTGCGAAACCGCCTGTTCATCCCCGCAATGATCAAGAAACCACTGTTTCGCGACTTTGCTGTTCTCGAGGGTTTCCTGGGTGCGGAATGACTTGGACTGGATCAGGAACAGAGTGGTTTCCGGATTGACCTGGCGCAGAGCCTCGCAAATCTCGGTGCCGTCAATGTTGGCCACGTAATGGCAGCGAATGCCGGCCTGGGCGTAAGGTTGAAGGGCTTCGCCAACCAGCTTCGGGCCCAGGTAGGAGCCGCCGATACCGATGCTTACCACATCGGTGAAAGACTTGCCGGTGTACCCGGTGCGGTGTTGGCCCAACACCTCCTCCACCAGGGTTTCCATCTGTTGCAGGGTGCGCTGCACCTCGGCGACCACGTTTTCGCCGTCAACGGTGATGGCGTCGGTTCCCGGGTTTCGCAATGCCGTGTGAAGGGCGGGGCGATCTTCGGTAACGTTGACTCTCTTTCCGCTGAGCAAGGCCTCCCGCCGTGCTTCCAGGTTACAGCTGCTGGCCAGTGCCAGAAGCGCGTCGAGCACGTCGTCAGTGATCCGATTCTTGGAAAAATCCAGTGACAGCCCTGCGCCTTCAATGAAATAACGCTTTGCCCGCCCGGGATCCTGGTTGAACAGGTCCTTCATGAGAACGCCGTCCAGGCGTTGCCGATGTTCCTTCAGTGTCTGCCATTCGGGTTTCGAGGTCAGTACTTCAGGATGTGCGGGCATCAGAGGTTCCTTTTCTGTTGGCTTATCGGGTCAGGGACAGGTTATCGATCAAGCGGGTGGTGCCCAGGAAAGCTGCCGTCAGGATGGTAATCTCCCGATCCTCAGCCGTGGCCGGTTTGAGTGTCTGACTGTTGACGATATTGAAGTAGTCCGGCCTGAGCCCTGCGTCCCCGAGACTCTGCTCAGCTTCGCTTTCCAGGGCCTGGAAGTCTGTACGACCATCGGTGATCTTGGCGGCAGTGGCCTGCAGCGTCTGGTAGACCGCTGGCGCAATTTGCCGTTCCTCGGGCGTCAGGTAACCATTGCGCGAGCTTTTCGCCAGGCCGTCGTCCTCTCTCACCGTGGGGCCGCCCACCACATCCACAGGGATCATCAGATCCCGGACCATTTTCCGGATCACGGCCAGTTGCTGAAAATCCTTCTCGCCGAATACAGCGAAGTCCGGCTGCACCATATTGAACAGCATGGTGACCACCGTGCCTACGCCCTCAAAGTGACCCGGGCGACTGGCGCCACAGTGGCCGTCGCTGACATCCGGCACGACCACCTGGGTCTGACTTGCCAGCCCTTCCGGATAGATTTCCTCGGCGGAGGGCGCGAATACCAGCGTGTTACCGGCCGAGGCGAGCTTGTCCTGGTCTTCAGCCAGGGTTCTCGGGTAGGTCTCGAGATCTTCGCCGGCTCCGAACTGCATCGGGTTCACGAAGATGCTGGTAACCACCACATCCGCCATCTCCGCTGCTTTGCGCACGAGGGAGATATGGCCCTCGTGCAGGTTGCCCATGGTGGGTACCAGGCCGATGGTTTTGCCCTGCTGCCGGTAGCCGCGGAGGATGGTTCTCAATTCTTTCAAAGAATGTACGGTTCTCATGCCTTGAACGTATGCTCCTCAGCGGGGAATGAGCGCTCGCCTACGGCTTTCACGTAGGCCTGGAGGGCTTCCTGTACCGAATCTGTTTCTGCCAGGAAGTTCTTGACGAATCGTGGCTTACGGCCAGTGGTAATGCCCAGCATATCGTGCAATACCAGAATCTGTCCGTCGGTGTCTGGCCCGGCACCTATCCCGATGACCGGTGCTTTGACGGCCTGGGAGATGCGTGCCGCCAGCGGCGCGGGAACGCACTCCAGCAGGATGGCATCGGCGCCGGCGGCTTCCAGCTCGCAGGCGTGCTCAATCATCATCTCCGCCGCTTTCTCGTCACGGCCCTGGACCTTGTAGCCGCCAAATTTATTGACGAACTGCGGCGTGAGGCCCAGATGTGCGCATACGGGCACGGCGCGCTCGGTCAGAGCGGTAATGGTTTCTTTCATCCAGTCCGTACCCTCGAGTTTTACCATGTGCGCGCCCGCGCGCATCAGTTCCGCTGCGTTCTCCAGGGCAGACTCGACCGTGCCGTAGCTCATGAAGGGCATGTCGGCCATGATCAGGGACCCACGGTTTCCTTTGGCCACGCAGCTGACGTGATACACCATCTGGTCCATGGTCACCGGCAGGGTGCTGTCATGCCCCTGAAGTACCATCCCGAGGGAGTCGCCGATAAGGATTACGTGAACGCCCGCTTCACTGACCACCTGGGAAAAGGTGGCGTCATAGGAGGTAAGGGCAGCGAAGGCTTCGCCCTTCTGCTTGAACTCACGCAGGGTATTGATGGTAACAGCCATAGAATCCTTGCCTTTTGGGTGGATGGGCCTGGGCGTGCCGGGGTATCGGCATTGAAGTGTTAAGGGTAATCCGCCGGTGGAAGCTTGCGCAAGCCGTTGTCGGGGCATTGGCGACGCAGTTTGGCAATCGGTGTGCCGTCGGGCAGAGTCAGGCCGGCCTTCAGGTCCAGCAGAGGCTGGAGCGCAAAGTCCCGGTTCCGCAATTCCCGATGAGGTACGGTGAGGCGCTCGTCGTCCAACATCTGATCGCCGAAGATCAGTATGTCCAGATCAAGCGTTCGGGGTCCCCAGTGGCGAAGTCTCTCCCGGCCGTGCTGTTGTTCGACGTTCTGCAGTTCATCAAGCAGTTGGTGTGGTAGCAGGGAGGTTCTGAGCCATACCGCGCCGTTGACGAAGTCAGGCTGGTCCTGGGGGCCGACCGGGCGGCTGGCATAAAAGGGCGATTGGGCCACCAGAACCGTCTCCGGCAGGTTGGCCAGGGCGGAGACCGCCCGGGCCAATTGGGCTGCAGGGTCTTTCAGATTGCTGCCAAGACCGATAAAGACGTCTGTCATCATTACTGGGCTGGGCGTTTGACCGGTTTGCGGCGGTGCCGCCGCTTCTTGGGGGCGTCGGTGCTCAGTTGTGAGAGCATTCGCTCCTGGCCCCGTTCATCTTCCTGCTGGAACTCGGTCCACCATTGGCCAAGCCCGGGCTCAATCTCACCAGACGCCTCGCGAACCAGCAGGAAATCGTAAGCGGCCCGGAACCGTGGATGAGTCATGGTGGCAAAGGCCCGCTTGCCCTGGCGTCGGGGCAGTCGCATCTGAAGTTCCCAGATCTCCTTCATCGGGCCAGAGAATCGTTTCGGAATCGAGGTTGCCTGCACCTGACGGCCAATCACCTTTCCGATGGCACCGTGCAATGCGGGCTGGACCGGGTCACCGTTGTCCTGCCTGCGATGCCACTCTGCCTGAAGTGCCGGCCAAAGCATGGCAGCAAACAGGAAATAGGGCGTGACCGATTTGCCTTGGGCAATCCGGGCATCCGTGTTTCTCAGGGCCTGGCGGATCAGCTCGTCCGGCTCACCCGACTCAATGGCTCTGACCGTCTCCGGGAACAGAGGCTCCAGCAGATTGTAACGGGTCAGAAGGTCGTAAGTGGCTTCGCCATGGCCTGCGGAAAACAGTTTGAGCACTTCATCAAACAGGCGGGCCGGCGGAATATGGGTTAACAGTGGGGCCAGTTCCCCGATCGGGGCCTCGGTCTCCGGTTCGATGTCAAAGCCGAGTTTGGCGGCAAAACGGATAGCGCGAAGCATGCGCACGGGGTCTTCCCGGTACCGCGTCTCGGGATCGCCAATCAGTCGCAGCTGGCGGTTGCGCAGATCCTCGATCCCGTTGGCAAAGTCGATTACGGTAAAGTCGCGGATGCAGTAGTAAAGCGCATTGACGGTGAAGTCGCGACGCAGGGCGTCTTCTTCCTGGTTGCCGTATACGTTGTCACGCAGAAGCTGGCCGTGTTCACTGGTCCGGCGATCGTCATCATCGGTGTCGGTGTCTGCTTCGGCAGCGTTGCCCCTGAACGTGGTCACCTCGATGACCTCGCGGCCAAACACCACGTGGACAATCCGGAATCGCCGTCCGATCAACCGGGAGTTCCGGAACAGGTCGTGCACTTCCTCGGGGGTGGCATTGGTCGCGATGTCGAAATCCTTGGGCTTGCCGCCCAGCAGGATGTCTCTTACGCCGCCGCCCACGAGGTATGCTTCATAGCCTGATTTGTTCAGGCGATGCAGAACTTTCTTGGCGGGTTCGCTGATAACCGAGCGGGAGACGTTGTGCTGGTCCCTGGGGATTTCCCGTCGCTGGTAGGTGCGGGCTTTCTTTTTTCCGTTGCCGGGCATGAAGGAACGGAGTTTGTCGACAAGTCGTTTAGGCATTGAAATCCGTGGTTGCGATGAGCAAAAACCGAGAGTTTAACGGTTTGAGCAGGATTTGCACACGTTTGCCGTGGATTACCGTTTTGGAGCCCAGATAATCAAAAGGCGGATCCGTTTTCACGAATCCGCCCTCAAAGCGTTGACGATCTGCATTGTTTTTGTTTTTGCCGGGATTTTTCTTGGTTTCTGTACCCCACTGCATATCCCCACTTCAGGGGCATCTCAGCAGTGCAAACGGAAAGCTTTGAATACACAGAGCGGTCAGAGACATCGAGCGGGCCTTGGGTAGCTGCAGCGTCACCTGGAAGGTGATTCTTCTCTACATCTACAACTCGCACGTGCCGTGGGACCACTAAAAAGCAAAGTACCCAAAACGCTCAGTTCGCTTACGTTCTGTTGTTGTTTTTGTTACCGAACGCATCCTGCAGCTTTTTGTTCTTGTTGTTGGCGCTGCTTTGTCACTCTTGTTTTTGTTGTTGTGCGCCAAATAGGTTGCAGTCCATGTGCCAGTTTTTGAATTTCGTTTATTAACAGAGTCTTACGATTTTGTAGGCCATAAGTGTTACCCCGTATTCAACCTAAGTGTTACTGAGGTCACGTTACTTTCGTGAGGAGTGTTACCGACAGGAACATGGGGTAACAACTGAGCCCGGGTTCATACTATGCCGGACTCAGTTGCCAGAGGATTTTTTCCGGGGTATGCCGAGACGCTGGCGACGTTCCCAGAGCGATTTTCTGCTGATGCCCAGTTTCTGCGCCAATTCTGTCTCGCTCATGCGGTCCTGGTTCTCGAGAACAAAATGCTGGAAGTAATCTTCGAGGGAGAGATCGTTGGACGCGTCCACCTCCCGGGTATGTGTCTGCTCGTTGTTGCCGTCCACGAGAGTCTCGGGGATGTATTTGTCGCTGCCTTCGCTGTCCAGGTCCAGCAATGAGGGCGTGATCACGTCTCCGTCACACAGGATGGTTGCGCGCTCAATGGCATTCTCCAGTTCCCGTACGTTTCCCGGCCAGCGATGGCGTTCGAGGGCGCGCATGGCCTCAGGGCTTAGATTGAGATCGGGCTTGCCCATTCTTTCGCCCTGGCGCTTCAGGAAGCGGCGGGCCAGTCCCAGAATATCGCTCTGGCGCTCACGCAGCGGCGGGATACGGATCTGCATGACGTTCAACCGGTAGTAGAGGTCTTCCCGGAATTCCCCGGTACGCGTCATGGCCTTGAGGTTTCGGTGGGTGGCGGCAATCATCCGCACGTTGACGGTACGGCTCTGGGTGGAGCCGACTTTCCGGATCTCGCTTTCTTGAAGAACCCGTAGCAGGCGTGCCTGGGCTTCGGCCGGCAGTTCGCCGATTTCGTCCAGAAACAGGCTGCCGCCATCGGCGGCCTCGATCAGGCCGGTCCTGGCCGATACCGCACCGGTGAAAGCGCCCTTTTCATGGCCGAACAGTTCCGATTCAATCAGGCTTTCGGGGATGGCCGCGCAGTTGACCGAAATCAGCGGCTTGGCAGCGCGGGGGCTGAGCAGGTGCAGGGCGCGGGCCGCCAACTCCTTGCCGGTTCCTGATTCGCCCTGGATCAGGACAGTGGTTTCTGTCGGTGCTACTTTACGGATCAGCGTGAACACCCGCTGCATCGGCTCACACTGGCCGAACATGATGTTGGCAGGATCGCTGCTTTCCGGCGTTTCCAGGGCTGGTGCCGAGTCGTCACCCGAGTTCCGGCCGGCGGGTTTCCGGGCCAGAATGTTTTCGACCGCGGCCAGCATTTCATCGTGATCAAACGGTTTGGCGATGTACTCAACGGCGCCCATTTTCATGGAGTCCACCGCTGATCTCAGGCTGGCATAGCTGGTCATGATCAGCACCGGCGTGTTGGGTGCGCGATTGATCAGTTCGGTGCCCGCAGCGCCTGGCAGACGCAGGTCGGAAATGATCAGATCGAACTGATCGGGTTCGTGGTTCTGTTCGGCTTCCTCAACGGAGGCCGCATCGGCGACCTCATAGCCGGCATGCAACAACAGTTTGCGCACTGCCGAGCGAATAATGTCTTCGTCTTCCACGATCAGAATGCGAGGCATAACAGTCTCAAGACCTTTGGTTCTGGCTGATGGCAATAGTGCCGGTTTCCGGTTCGTAGGCTGGCAATCTCAGCCTCACGCAGGTTCCGCGGCCGGTGTCGGCATTAGCCGGGCTTTCCACCTGAACGTTGCCATAGTGCTCTTCAATAATGCTGTACACCAGCGACAGGCCAAGACCGGTTCCCTTGTTGGGGGCCTTGGTGGTGTAAAACGGCTCGAAGATATGATCGAGTTGATCCCCGGGAATACCGGAGCCCTCATCAACCACCTCGATGATAGCGGAGTAGCCATCGCCCTTTCCACTGACCCGGATGGTACCGCCTTCCGGTGAGGCATCGCGGGCGTTCGCCAGCAGGTTGACGAATACCTGGACCAGAGATCGGAAGAGCACACGTCTGAACTCCAGTCACAGGTA
>OJFM01000176.1_pt1 | contig 10395 bp, 8 predicted proteins | sample 1594211 | NCBI WGS metagenome assembly OJFM01 (sample SAMN05416783, study PRJEB24817) | seawater metagenome | isolation source: Sea water | place: Canada:Atlantic | collected 2013-11
CTGTGGATCCACGGACGGTGGGGGAATGGCATGTGGCACCATGCCGGTCGCCCGGTGTCCGAAACTGTAAGGACGCATTGCATGCGAAAGTTGAAGTCCGCCCGTTTTCTGGCCGTTGCCGGCATCGTGCCTCTGGTCCTGTCCGGTTGCGCGGCTACCAGCACCGGCCAGCAACTGACACCTGCGACCTTCGTTGCGATGCAGGAAGGCCCGGGCGAAGAATATGTGATCGGACCGCTCGACAAGCTGACGATCCACGTCTGGCGCAATGACGAATTGGGCGCAGAAGTGCAGGTTCGCCCCGATGGTCGCATAACCACGCCGCTGGTTTCAGATATGCCCGCAGTGGGCAAGACACCGACGATGCTGGCCGAAGATATCCGACTGCAACTGTCGCAATATATCGAAGATCCGCTCGTCACGGTGATCGTCAATACCTTCGCCGGAACATTCAGCCAGCAGGTGCGGATAGTCGGCGCGACCGAGCAGCCATCGTCGCTGCCCTACCGTGCGAACATGACGCTACTCGACGCGATGATCGCGGTAGGTGGCCTGTCCGAATATGCGGCGGGCAATCGCTCGAAGCTTATTCGCTTCAATCGTTCCACCGGTCAGCAGGAAGAATTCGCGCTGCGCCTGGGCGATTTGCTGCGCAAGGGCGAGAGCGAAGCGAATGTCATGCTGATGCCGGGCGATGTGATCATCGTTCCGGAAAGCATGTTCTGAGGGAGCCGGGGAGTTGAACCACCTTCTCGAAGAAGTGCGCGCGGCACTCTGGTCGGTGTGGAATCGCCGATGGCTTGCCATGGGTGTTACCTGGGCGGTTTGCCTGCTGGGCTGGCTTTTCGTTGCGCTGATCCCGAACTCGTACGAATCCGAAGCGCGCATCTTCGTACAACTCGACGATGTGCTGGCCGAGCAGATCGGCATCGGCTCGGCAGGTCGCCAGCGCGATATTGCCCGTGTGCGTCAGACTCTCGTCAGCGCGGTCAACCTGGAGAAGGTTGTACGCTCGACCCGGATCGGGGACGAAGTAACCACGCCCGGTCAGATGGAAGGCGCCATCGGTCGCCTTGAACAGGATATCTCGGTCACCGGCGAAGGCGAGAACATGTTCGAGATTTCGGCGACCAGCGGTCGCAGTGACTACTCGGACGCAGAGAACGCTCAGCTTGCCCAGGTCGTCGTGCAAAGGATGATCGACATCTTCCGCGAGGAAAACCTTGGCGGTGCCCGTGGAGAGATGAGCGAGACCATCGATTTCATCGACGCCCAGCTTCAGACGCGCCAGCGCGAACTGGAAGCGGCCGAGCAGCGTCGCCTCGAATTCGAGGCGCAGAACCCTGAACTGGTTGGCGGGTCGTCCGCCTTGCTGGCCGATCTCAATGCTACCCGATCCGAACTGCGTAGCGTGGAGGCGGATCTGGCCGCAGCCGAATCTGCGCTGGCAGCCATCGATGGCCAACTCGACAGCACCCCGCGCACGCAACTGACGCCCGGATCGGGCGGCCCTGCCGCAACACTGGCGCAGGCCGAATCGAACCTTGCCGCGATGCGCGCGCGCGGGCTGACCGATGAGCATCCCGACATCGTCGCACTCAATCGCCAGATCGCTACCCTGCGGGAACGTGCCACGCAGGACAATGGCGCAACGGGGACGCCAAACCCGGCCTATACTTCGCTCGTCTCGATGCGTTCGCAGCGCCTGGCCAATGTGCAGGCGCTCAGCTCGCGGGCAGTATCGCTGCGCTCGGAAATCGCCTCGATCACCGCCAGCCAGTCGCGCGAGCCGGGTGCCGCAGCCGAGGCGCAGCGGATCAGCCGCGATTACGAAGTCCTGCGCAGGCAGTATGACGAGTTGTTGCAGGACCGTGAGGAACTGCGCCTGCGCGGACAGGTCGAAAGCGAGCGCAGTGCCATTCAGTTCGAAGTGATCGACCCGCCCAGCACGCCGCGTTCGCCCGCAGCGCCCAATCGTCCGCTGCTGTTGATCGGCGTGCTGATTCTGGGTCTTGGCGCAGGCGTGGGCAGCGCATTCGCGCTCGGCAAGCTTGGCTCTACCTATGCAACGCAGGGCCAGCTCGAACGCGATTTCGACCTGCCCGTAATCGGCACGATCTCAAACACCCTGACCGATGCAGGCCGCGCCCTGCGCCGCCGCCGAATGCGCTTTTTCGCCGCCGGAATCGGGGGGCTGGGCGCATTGTTCATAGTGCTGCTGGCTGTCGAGTTCATGCAACGCGGCATGGTGGCTTGAGGGGGAAGGCAATGACCGAACACAGCAAAATCCCCGTGCCCGGCCCGTCCGGTGACAAGGTCGAGGGCAAGTCACTTTTCGAACGCGCCGAAAACATGTTCGGTGACGGTGGCTATGCGCCCGCTCCCGTTCCGCGCAAGCTCGCCAGGCCTGTCAATCGTCGCAAGCCCGATCGGGTGTCCACGCCGGAGACTGCCGCCGCACCGAAAGAGGGCCAGCCTTCTGCTGCTCCACAATCGCGAGGGGCTGAAAAGGTTGAGACGGCGCCGGTCGATCCGCTTGCCGACATTCAGCCGGAGGCGTTGCCGCGTGTCGCGTTCACAGGACCAGTTCAGTCCATCGATCGCGCGCTTTTGCATGAGCATGGCCTGATCAACCCCGAAGGTGCCGTTACCGCGCTGCTGGAGGAATTTCGTATCGCCAAGCGAGCGGTTCTCAAAAGCGCCCGCAATGACGCTGCCGGCCAGTCGCGCCGCGTCCTGATAAGTTCTCCTCTGCCAAACGAGGGCAAGACCTATTGCGCGGTAAATCTCGCGCTGGCGCTGGCGGCCGAGCGCGACTGCGAAGTCGTGCTGGTCGATGCCGATGTCGCCAAACCCTCTATCCTGTCGCTGCTTGGATTGCCCAAGGGGCCCGGCCTGATGGATGCGCTGGCCAATACCGATATCGCCGTGGAAGATTGTGTCATCACCACCGATGTCGCTGGTCTCTATGTCCTTCCGGCAGGCAATCAGACCAGTGCGGACAGCGAATACCTCGCCAGTGCGCGCACCGCGACCGTCCTCGACCGGCTGACGCAGGGCGCGCCTGACCGCATCCTGATATTCGATTCTCCCCCGGCTCTCGCCGCCTCGCCCGCCGCAGACCTGGCCCGGCATGTCGGGCAAGTGCTGATGGTCGTGCGTGCCGACCGGACCGGCCAGAGCGCGCTGGAAGACGCGCTCACGCTGCTGTCGAGCTGCCCGTCGATCAAATTGCTGCTCAACGATGCCAATTTCAGTCCCAGCGGTCGCCGCTTCGGCGCCTATTACGGAAATGGAGACTAAGGCGCATGTCTCGCTTCGCATCACGCCGTTCGCTCGCTCTTGCCGCAGTTGCCGGATGCTTCTGCCTGCCGGCGGTCGGCCAGGCGCAGGATTACGAGATGCCGTCGGAAGAGCGCGGTGGCAGTAACGGCGGCGGTGGCGGATCTGCCACTTACGTCGAGCCCTACATCGAGGCTGCGCAGGTGTTGTCTGCCGAATTGTCTCCGGGTGACGACGTCTTCACCTATACCCAGCTGGCGGCGGGCGTGGACGCTGGCATCGTCGGACGCACCAGTGCGGCGTCGGCCTCGCTGCGTTACGAGAGGCGCATCGGTTATGGCGATGCCTCCGATTCCGACACGCTGAGCGGGCTTGCCCGCGGTTCCTTCGCCCTGGTTCCGCGCCGCGTAACCATCGAGGCGGGTGCACTTGCCTCGCGCACGCGGGTGGAAGGTAATGGTTTTACTTCGCTTGGCGGTTTCGGCGTCGATGACGATTCGACCAGCCAGGTCTATGCGATCTATGCCGGACCGAGTGTTCAGACCAATGTTGGCGACGCGCAGGTCACCGGTTCCTATCGCATAGGTTACACCCGGGTAGAGGCGCCCGATGCGCTTGTCCTCGCTCCGGGTTCGGAGCCGGTCGACATATTCGACGATAGCCTGACGCAGTCGGCGAATGTCCGCGCAGGCTTTGCGCCGGGGACCGCTCTTCCAATTGGCGTCGGTGTGGGTGCAGGCTGGAACCGCCAGGACATTTCCAATCTGGATCAGCGTGTCGATGACCGTTTCGTGCGGGCCGACGTGACCGTGCCGGTATCGCAAACCGTCGCGCTGGTCGGCGGCGTGGGATATGAGGATGTCGAGGTTTCCAGCCGCGACGCAGTGCGCGATGCCAATGGCGATCCGGCAATCGGCAACGACGGGCGCTTCATCACCGATGACAGTGCCCCACGAACCATTGCGTATCAGACCGATGGCCTGATTTGGGACGTGGGTGTGATGTGGCGCCCCAGCCGGCGCACCTCGCTGGAGGCCTATGTCGGTCGCCGATACGGTTCGACCACCTATTACGGCACATTGTCCTATGCCCCCGGCGAACGCACCAGCCTGAACGTGGCGGTCTACGACAACATCACTGGCTTTGGCGGCACGGTGGTGAATTCACTGTCCGATCTTTCCACCGATTTCGAGGCTTTTCGCAACCCCATTACCGGCGAACTGGGCGGCTGCGTCGCCTCGCTCGACAGTGGGAGCTGCGCGCTCGCCCGGCTCGGGTCGGTGCGTAGCGCGGTGTTTCGCAGCCAGGGTGTGACGGCCAGTCTGGCACGCAACAGCGGGCGCTTGTCGTACGGATTGGCCGGGGGATACGACCGGCGTAAATTTATCGCTGCCGTCGGCACCGTGCTTGCGGATGCCAATGGCGTGGTCGACGAGATTTACTGGATCGCCGCATATGCCAGCAAACAGCTCGACCGTCGCTCCGGCCTCAGCGCGAATGCAGGCGCCAATTGGTTCGACAGCGGATTCAACAACGGTGGCGGCGGCATGGGATACAGCGCATCGCTGGCCTATTACCGCGACATCATCGCCGGCCTGACCGGCACGGCTGCCATCGGGCTGGACGGGATCACCCGTGACAGCCTGCCCGATTTCACCACCGCATCGGCCCTTGTGGGCCTGCGTTATACCTTCTGACGGGTCACAGGGAGAACAGACCCATGTTCGACGATTTCTACGGTCTTACCGGCAAGCCATTCCAGCTTACGCCCGATCCGGATTTCTATTTCCGCAGCGTGACGCATCGCAAGGCGCTGTCCTACCTCGGCTACGGCCTCGCGCAGGGTGAGGGATTTATCGTCATCACGGGCGAGGTGGGGGCGGGCAAGTCCACTCTCATCGCGCATATGATGGCCAGCATCGATCCCGCGCAGGTCACCGTTGCACAGGTCGTGACGAGCAAGCTGGACGAAGACATGATCGTTCATGTCGTGGCTCAGGCCTATGGCCTTGATATCGATGGCCATGACAAGGCAAGCGCACTGGGAGCAATCGAGGGCTTTCTCCACGCAGAGGCGCGCGAGGGAAGGCGCTGCCTGCTGGTGGTCGACGAATCGCAGAACCTTTCGGTCGCCGCGCTGGAAGAACTGCGGATGCTGTCGAACTTCCAGCTCGGCAGCCATCCGCTGTTGCAGACGGTGCTGCTCGGTCAGCCCGAATTCCGTGTAACGCTGCAAAGCCATCCGGACCTGGAGCAATTGCGCCAGCGCGTAATCGCCGCGCATCATCTGGAGCCGATGCAGAAGGGGGAGATCGAGCCCTATCTGGTCCATCGCCTGCAAAAGGTCGGATGGGAAGGCAATCCCGCTTTCGACCAGCGCGTGTTCAGCGAGCTTTACGAAGCAAGCAGCGGCATTCCGCGCAAGCTGAACCAGATCGCCAATCGCCTGCTGCTTCTTGGCGCGGTCGAGCAGCGCTCACGCATCGACGCGGCGATGTTGCAAGCCGTGCTGGAAGAAATGGATGGCGAACGCGCTTTCCCGCAGGCCGCCCCGATGCCCTCTTCGCGGTCCGGAGCCAATCCGGAAATCCAGCCGGACGTCGCGCAGGCGCCCGAACGGCCTGTGATCGACCAGCAACTTGTCGAAGACCTGTTGGCCGAGCGGGATGCGCAGATCCTCGAACTGCAGCAGGCCATCGTGGAGCTTGCCAACCAGCAGGACAAGGCAGTCTCCGACGCGGTTGCGCCAGAGATCGACGTGTTGCGCGAACAGCTCGCCAAGCTGGAGGCCCGCACATTCGAGCAGGAACGCACAATCCGCCAGACGCTGACGATGCTGATCGAATGGATCGAAGGCGAGATGGACGAGAGCAAGGCCGCCTGAGGATCCTCCGCAGGTGAACGCCATCGCCCAGCCTGTCGCGCCTGTCCATGGATCGCGCATTGTCAACGGCCTGTCGGTCGATGTCGAGGACTGGTTCCAGGTCGGCGCGTTCGAAGACGTGATCGACCGTGGCGATTGGGCCGGGCTGGATGACCGTGTCGATCGCAACGTGCGCGAGATCCTCGACCTGTTCGACGATGCCGGCGCCAGTGCGACGTTCTTCACCCTTGGCTGGGTCGCCCAGCGTCATGGCGGGCTTTTGCGCGACATCGTTGCCCGCGGGCACGAGATTGCCAGCCATGGGTGGGACCATGCCCGCGTTTTCACCATGCGACCGAGCGAGTTTGCCGATGACATTTCCAAGGCGCGCAAGACGATCGAGGATGCGACCGGAACCGCAGTCACCGGCTACCGAGCGCCTAGCTTTTCGATAGACCAGCGAACGCCATGGGCATTTGAGGAGCTGGCCGCGCAGGGCTATATCTATTCGTCCAGCGTTGCGCCGGTACATCACGACCATTACGGTTGGGCCACCGCACCGCGATTTGCCTTCAGGCCGCTGGCGGGCTCTGCGCTGGTCGAGATACCCGTAACCACTGCAATGTTCGCCGGCCGCAGACTGGCGGCGGGCGGGGGCGGGTTCTTCCGAGTGCTGCCCTATGGCTTTTCCCGCTGGGCGATCCGGCAGGTCAACCGGAGCGAAGAACGACCGGCGGTGTTCTATTTTCACCCATGGGAGATCGACCCCGGCCAGCCGCGTGTCGCGGGTGCGCCATTGAAATCACGGCTGCGCCATTACACCAATCTCGGGAAAATGGCGCCCAAACTGCGCCAGCTCGTCCGCGAGTTTGCGTGGGGCCGCATGGATATTCTTGCCGCGCGCGAAGCTGCTTTGATCGAAAGCCGTGCGGCGTGAATGCACCTTTCTCTCTTGCACCCACGGCTCTTCGCCTTGCCGACCTTCGTCAGCCGGACGAAGGCGCCCGGATAGAGGGATTCGTGCGCGAGGCTGGCGGTAGTATATTTCACCGTCCGGCATGGCTGACCGCGGTCGAGGCGGGGACCGGAAATTGTGCGGTTGGCTTATTGGCAGAGAAGGGCGGGGCAGTCACCGGCTGGTTGCCGCTGACAGAAGTGCATTCGCCCGTCTTCGGCCGGTTGTTGGCGTCCAGCGGCTTTGCCGTCGAAGGCGGTGCGCTTGCAGCGGACGATGACACCTGTACGGCGTTGTGCCGCGCTGCGGAGGAACTGGCGCTTCGTCGCAACTGCCCCGACATCGAGTTGCGCGGCGGATCGGTGCCGCCCGACTGGACAGTGCGGACCGAAAGCCATTGCGGGTTCGTGATGGACCTTGCCGCGGATGACGAAACGCAACTGCTCGCAATCCCGCGCAAGCAACGCGCCGAGGTTCGCAAGGGTATGAATAATGACTTGCAAGTTTCTGTTGGGAAAGCGGAATCAGATCGATCTGGGCATTATGCAGTTTACGCGGAAAGCGTTCGCAATCTCGGCACGCCGGTCTTCCCGCGCAGCCTGTTCGATGCGGTGCTCGACCGTCTCGATGCCGATATCCTGACCGTCCGCCATCAGGGTAATCCTGTTGCCAGTGTTCTGTCGCTTTACCACGGTGGTGCCGTCATGCCTTATTGGGGTGGTGGCACACTGACCGCGCGGCACCTGCGCGCCAATGACGTGATGTATTATGCGCTGATGAATCATGCGCGCGGACGCGGCTGCAATCGCTTCGATTTCGGGCGCAGCAAGACCGGCAGCGGGCCTTATCGCTACAAGAAGACATGGGGATTCGAGCCGAAACCCTTGTCCTATGCCAGCTGGACTGCGCCCGGCTTTCCGGCACGCGATGCCGACCCTGCCAGCGACAGGCACGCCGCGCGCATTGCGGTCTGGCAACGCCTGCCCCTTTCCGTGGCGAACCGACTTGGCCCTTTGATCGCGCGAGGGCTGGGGTGAGTGACGAAATCCTCTTTCTCGCCCATCGCTTACCGTTTCCGCCCGATCGTGGAGACCGTATCCGCTCGACGCATATTCTGCGCGCGCTGGCTGATATAGCGCCCGTCCACGTGGGTTGCTTCGTCGATTGCGACGCCGACCTGGTGCACGTCGCCGAACTGGCGCGGATCGCGAAAAGCCATTGCGTGTTGCACCGTGGCAAGCCTCTGCCTCTCGCCGGAGTGGAGGCGCTGCTGCAACGCAAACCGGTCAGCCTGACCGCCTTTGCTGCCGCGGGCCTGTCGGATTGGGTGGCGCGATTACTGGAAACCGGGCGAATTGGCGCGGTGTATGTTTTTTCAGGTCAGATGGGCCAGTTCGTTCCCGCCGATTGCAGTGCGCGATTGATCGTCGATCTTGTCGACGTCGATTCAGCCAAGTTCGAAGCCTATGCGGACACCGCGACCTTCCCGCAAAGCTGGGTTCATGGCCGCGAAGGCAGGCTGCTGCGCGGAGTCGAGGCGAAGCTGGCGGAACGCGCCGACCACACATTGCTGGTCAGCGATGCGGAGGCCGCGCTTCTCCGTCGGCGCGCGCCCGATGCGCGATCGGTACTGGCACTGGGAAACGGTATCGATGGCGCGCACTTCGCACCGGATGCCGACATCCGATCGCCATTCGTCGGAACAGGGCCGCATCTCGTGTTCACCGGACAAATGGACTACGCGCCCAATGTGGTTGCTGCCAAGCGAATGGCGTCGTGCATTCTGCCCGCCATTCGTGCACCTCATCCGGATGCGCAATTCCATGTCGTCGGCCGCGGTCCCACCGCCGAAGTCGCTGCGCTGGGCGAACTGCCACTGTGCCATATCCACGGCGAAGTGCCCGACATGCGACCGTATCTGGCCCATGCCGACCTAGTGGTCGCTCCGCTGACGATCGCGCGCGGCGTGCAGAACAAGGTGCTGGAGGCGATGGCGATGGGCCGTCCGGTGCTGGTGAGCGAAGAGGCGGCGACGGGCATAGGGGCGGTCGCTGGTCGCGATTTGCGCATCGCGCAGGACGATGCCGCATTCGTGGCAGAGGCGCTCCACCTGCTTGCCGATCCGGCTGAAGCTGAGGCGATGGGATGCGCTGCCCGCAACTTCGTACTCGCGCATAGGTCCTGGCCCGCCATGCTGAACGAACTGCCCTCGATCGTCGGGCTGAGCGGATCGAGCGGAGATCATCGCGATGCAGCCTGAGCTTGCCTTGCGCGGTGACGGCGCACTTGCTGCCCGTATTCCTGCGAGCTGGCGTCGACCGCTGGTGCATCTCGGTCTGGCCTGGGCCGCTTTGCTCGCACTATTCGCGCCGGTATGGGCCGATATGGCGATGCAATGGTGGGATGCATCGACCTACAACCATATCCTCTTCGTTCCGCTGATCCTTGGCTGGCTCGTCTGGCAGAGGGCCCCTCAGCTTGCGGTTCTGGACCCGGTCGGGTGGTGGCCGGGGCTTCTGGTGCTTGGGGGCGGACTGTTTATCTGGCTCCTGGGTGACATTTCCGGCCTTGCGCTGGCAACACATGTCGGTGTTGTCGTTGCGATGCAGGCCTGCGTACTGGCACTGCTGGGGCCGCGCGTGTCGCTCGCGCTGCTGTTCCCGCTGGCCTACGCCGGTTTCCTGGTGCCCTTTGGTGACGAGATGGTGCCGCTGTTGCAGATGGTCACTGCACACCTGACTATCGGTCTCACGACGTGGAGCGGCATTCCGGCCATTATAGAGGGTGTGTTCATCGATACCCCTGCAGGCCTGTTCGAAGTTGCCGAGGCATGTTCTGGTGTGAAGTTCCTCGTCGCCATGATCGCGCTGGGCGTGCTGGCAGCGCATGTCTGTTTCGTCAGCCCGCGTCGCCGCGTGCTGTTCATCCTCGCCGCCGTTATACTCCCTGTCCTGGCGAATGGCGTTCGCGCATGGGGAACGATTTATATTGCCCAATCGCAGGGCATCGCGTTCGCGCAAGGGTTCGACCACATATTCTACGGCTGGGTTTTCTTCGCGCTCGTCACCGCACTGTTGTTTGCAATGAGCTGGAAGTTTTTCGATCGCGGCCCGGCCGACCTGTTTATCGATGCCGAACGAATCCGCCAGATCGGTTGGGTGACGCCGTTTGAGCGCTTCGAGGCACACAGCGGTCGTCTCCTCGTGGCGACTGTCCTGCTCGCGCTCGGCTTCGTCGCGTGGTCGGCGCAGGCACGCCAGATCGAAGCCGACATCCCGGAAAGCATCGACCTGCC
>OJFM01000178.1_pt1 | contig 10373 bp, 5 predicted proteins | sample 1594211 | NCBI WGS metagenome assembly OJFM01 (sample SAMN05416783, study PRJEB24817) | seawater metagenome | isolation source: Sea water | place: Canada:Atlantic | collected 2013-11
CGATGGAATGGATGCAGGCGCGCGCGGAGGTGCGGCAGGGGCCGCATTCGATGTGGCCCGACGCACGCAGCGTAATCGCGCTGGGAATGGCCTATACCCCGGATTCCGATCCGCTGGCGCTGGAAGGCGATGCGCAAAACGCGCGCATCTCGGTTTATGCGCAGGGACGCGACTATCACGACGTGGTGAAGAAGGCTCTGAAGGCGCTGGCCAGGTGGATGGTTTCCGAAGCGGCATCGCTTGGGCTCGAAGCGCAGCTAAAGGTATTCGTCGATACCGCGCCGGTGATGGAAAAGCCGCTGGGTGAGGCAGCGGGTATAGGCTGGCAGGGCAAGCATACAAACCTCGTCAGCCGCGAGCACGGCAGCTGGCTGTTCCTCGGCGCGATCTACACGACGCTGCCTTTCGTGCCCGATGTACCGCACGCGGATACCTGCGGATCGTGTCGCGCCTGCCAGGATGCCTGCCCGACAGATGCCTTCCCCGCGCCCTATCGGCTCGATGCGCGGCGGTGCATTTCCTATCTCACCATCGAACATGACGGGCCTATCCCCGATGAATATCGTACTGCCATGGGCAATCGCATCTACGGCTGCGACGATTGCCTGGCGGTATGTCCGTGGAACAAGTTCGCCAAAACCGCCGCCCGGCACCGCGCCTTTGCCCCGCGTACGGATCTGGTGGAGCCGCCCCTGTCCGACCTGCTGCAACTCGACGATGCGGCGTTCCGGCGCAAGTTCTCCGGCTCGCCGATCAAGCGTATCGGGCGCAATCGCTTCGTGCGTAACTGCCTGATAGCGGCGGGCAACAGCAGCAATCGCGCGTTGTTACCGCAGGTCGAGGCACTGCTGGCAGACGAGGACCCGGTGGTAGCCGAAAGCGCGATATGGGCGCGCGAACGGCTTACAGCAGTTCGTTGAGCGGGATATCCGTGTCGGCCAGCGCCTCGGGATCGGCATGCGCGCCGGCTTCCACCAGCTTACGGCCCTGCACGTAATCCTTGATGCGATTGACGCAATCGACCGCGATAACCTTGCCGTCGCGCAGATACACTATCGTAAAACTGCGCTCGGCGGGATCGCCGCGCAGCACAGCGGTATCGTGCCCGATGCTCAGGCCGGCGGTCTGCAGTTTCAGGTCGTACTGGTTGGACCAGAACCACGGCATCGCCTCGTACGGTTCGGCCTCGCCGCAAATCGCCTTCGCCGCGATCTCGGCCATGTCATTGGCATTCTGCACGCTTTCCAGGCGCAGCACCTCGCCATTGGCGAAGGGGTTGGCGTGAGCTGCGCAATCGCCGATGGCATAGACGTCTTCCAGGCTGGTGCGGCAGTACTGGTCCACGTCCACCCCGTCCGCGCCGGCTGCACCAGCCGCGATGAGCGGGCCGACCGAGGGGACGATACCGATGCCGGCCACGACCACGTCGCAGGCGATCCGTTCACCATTGTCCAGCTTGACCGCCGTCACCCGATCGCCTTCGCCCAGTAGCGAATCCACTGTCGAGGACAGGCGAAGGTCGACCCCCTGGCGCCGGTGTTCGTCTTCGAAAAAGTGTGACAGGTCCTCGCCTGCGACACGGCCCAGAACGCGGTCTGTAGCCTCGATCAGCGTGACCTTGCAATCGAGCTGCGTCAGCACGGCCGCTGCCTCCAGCCCGATATAACCGCCGCCAACGACCACCACCCGCTTGCCGTCGCTGTCGAGGTCGACTTTCAGCGCATCGACATCGGGTTTGTGGCGCACTGCATGGATACCGTCGAGATGGCCGCCCACGCACGACAGGCGCCGCGCATCGCCCCCGGCAGCCCAGACCAGTGACCGGTAACGGACGGCCTCGCCCTTGGCGAGGGTGATTTCCTTGTGCGCCGGGTCGATACGGGTGACGCTGGCGCCCAGCCGGAGGGTGATGTCCTGTTCGTCCCAAAACTGCCGGGGCCGGATCAGCAGACGTTCGAAAGGCCGTTCTCCGGCGAGGTATTCCTTCGACAGTGGCGGGCGCTCGTAAGGCAGCGAGGCATCGCGCCCGATCATCAGGATGGAGCCTGCGAACCCGTGCTGGCGCAGGGCGATGGCCGCTTGCGCGCCGCCGTGCCCGGTTCCGACGATGACGACATCAGCGTTGGTCATGCTGCGGCGTTCGCCGTATTTGGCCGGGGCGTCAAGACCGGCCCCGCGTTCGCGGGCGTGCCGTCAGCGTTGAAGCAGGTTGCGCGCCTGGCTGGCGAGCTGCGCCAGGATTGCAGGAGCAACCGGCGAGGTCGCCTGTGCGCGTGACACCACGCTGCGGAACTGGTCGATCGCGAGTTTATGATCGTCGACCCAGGCTTCCAGCCGTTCGCCGATGTCGGCCTTGCCTCGTCCGCGCGCCATCTGGCGCAGGAAATCGAAGCGCATCTGCTGGAAATCGCGCGCCACTCCGGCGACCAGGAGTCGGTCCCATGGGTCCGAAGGCGTCATGATCGCCGCGCGCGACTGGGCCCAGTCGAGCCCCAGCGTCCCGCCCAGGCCGATAAAAGCCACGGCCAGAACCTCCGCCGGCAGGTCTGTGTCGCGGGACAGCAACGACAGGCCGATGGCACCATCCATTGCAAACAGGTGCGCAACCATGCTCGCCAGCTTCTCCGGTGCGCCCTTGGCCATCATGCCCTCGCGCATCTCGTCGATGTGGCCGCGCGCTTCTGCACCCAACAGGCCGTCAACCTGTTTGGCGAGGGCGCGCACCGTATCGCCGATCTCGGCTTCCAGTTGCGACGGGGGGATCTGGCAGCCGCCCGTGCGCAGCAGATCGGCCATGTGACCACGCAGGCCCAGCGCCGCCTGGTCGAACAGTTCCAGTCGCGCTTCTTCGGACATTTCGGCACTGTCGAGCGCATCCCATAGCGCGTCCATGCCCAGCAGCTGGCATGCCGAAACGAAAGCGCGGCCTATACGGTCCAGCCCGGCACCCTCTTCCTCGGCCAGTTCGAACGGATGAACCATGCCCATGCGGTTGACGATGCGATTGGCGATCACGGTGCCGACAATCTCGTTACGCAGCCTGTGCTCGAGCAATTGTCTGGTGAACTTGTCCTGCATCTGCGGTGGAAAATCGCCCATCAGCAGCGGAATCGCGGCTTCGTCGGATGCGATGTCGCTATGTTCGATCGCATCCTGCAGGACCAGCTTGGAGTTGGACAACAACACCGCCAGCTCGGGCCGGGTGAGGCCGTGCCCGTCGACCGCGCGCCGCGATAGCGCGTCGCTGGCAGCAAGACCTTCGGTGCGCCGGTCCAGATCGCCCATGTCCTCCAGCGTCTCGATCAGGCGCACCTGCGCGCCCATCGCGAGAGAGCCGCCCTGCTGCGCAATCGACAGCGCCAGCGCCTGCAAGCGGTTGTCCTCCAGCACCAGTTCGGCGACTTCTTCGGTCATGTCGGCCAGCAATGCATTGCGGCGTTCCTCCGACAGACGGCCGGCACGCCGCGCCCCGGCCAGCGCGATCTTGATGTTGACCTCGTTGTCCGAGCAATCGACGCCGGCTGAATTATCGATGAAATCTGTGTTGATGCGGCCGCCTTTCAGTGCAAATTCGATGCGGCCCGCCTGCGTGACGCCGAGGTTCGCGCCTTCGCCGATCACCTTGGCGCCAACCTCGTGCCCGTCGATGCGCAGCATGTCGTTGGCCGGGTCGCCGACCTGAGCATGTGTCTCGTTCTCGGACTTGATGTAAGTGCCGATCCCACCGAACCACAGCAGGTCGACCTGGCATTTCAGGATTGCCGAGATCAGGCCGTCGGGATCGATCGCGTCGACCTCTAGACCCAGCATGTTCTGCGCGGCTTTCGAAAGTTTGATCGTCTTGAGCGTGCGCGGGAAGATGCCACCGCCCTTCGACAGCAGCTTTTCGTCGTAATCGGCCCAGCTCGACCGGCCCATTTCGAACAATCGCTTGCGCTCCGCCCAGCTTGCCGATGGATCGGGGTCGGGATCGATGAAGATGTGTCGATGGTCGAAAGCGGCGACCAGCTTGATCGCCCTGGACAACAGCATACCGTTGCCGAACACGTCGCCCGACATGTCGCCACAGCCGGCCACGCGTACGGATTCCTCCTGTACGTCCACGCCCGTTTCGAGGAAATGCCGCTGCACGGAAATCCACGCGCCGCGCGCGGTAATGCCCATCGCCTTGTGATCGTAGCCATTGGAACCACCACTGGCGAATGCATCGCCCAGCCAGAAATCGCGTTCGAGGGCGAGCGCGTTGGCGGTGTCGGAAAAGCTGGCGGTGCCCTTGTCGGCGGCAACCACGAAATAGGGATCCTCGCCATCGTGGATCACCACGCGATCGGGATGCACGACCGCGTCGTCGACGATATTGTCCGTGATCGACAGCAGGCTGCGGATGAAGACCTTGTAGCTCTCGCGCCCTTCGGCGAACCATGCGTCGCGGTCCAGCGCGGGATTGGGAAGGCTCTTGGGAAAAAAGCCGCCCTTGGCGCCGGTGGGCACGATTACCGCATTCTTTACCCGCTGCGCTTTCATCAGGCCGAGCACTTCGGTGCGGAAGTCGTCGCGCCGATCCGACCAGCGGATACCGCCGCGCGCCACCGGCCCGGCGCGCAGGTGGATCCCCTCCACGCGGCGCGAATAGACGAAGATCTCGCGCCACGGCACCGGCTTGGGCAGGCCCGGCACCTGGTGCGAATCGATCTTGAAGGCGAGCGCTTCCTCCGCCGCAGGAGCAAAGACATTGGTCCGCAGGATCGCGCCCAGCGTCTGCCAGTACAGCCGCAGGATGCGATCGTCGTTGATCGCGGTAACTTCGATCAGGCCCTTGCGAATCACGTCACCAGCCAGTTCGCCGGCCTTGTTCCTGTCACCCTTGAAGTCTGGATTGTGTTTGACGCGCAGCAGTTCGACCAGTCCGCGGGTGACATTCGGTGCGCGCACCAGCGCATCGACCACGGTGTAGATCGTGAAGGCGATATTGGCCTGCCGCAGGTAGCGATAAGTGGCGCGCAACCAGTCGGCCTCTTGTGCGACGAGGCTGCAACTCAGCACCAGGCGATTGAAGACGTCGTCCTCTGCGCGATGGTTGAGCACGGCAGTAATCGCGGTTTCGATTGCATCCGCGCGATCGAGCAGCGGACCGGCCTCTTCGCCATCCGCCAGTCCCAGCGTGAAATCGTGGATCGTGGCTCCGTCCGCACCGGACAGGTTGGTGGGCATTTCGGACAACACGCGCAGACCGAAGTTCTCCAGCGCGGGGACCGCGTCCGATAAGGGCAGCGCTCCTTCGTGCTGGTAGACTTTCAGGTGAAGACGGTCTTCGGGCGCGCCTTCGCGGCGGTAAAGCCGCGCATCGCGGCCCAGCGCAGCCTGTGTCTCGCGCCCGGCCAGCCGGTGCAGGCGCAGGATATCGCGCGCGGCCTCGGCGGGGCCGTTGGTGGCCCGGTAGTAAGGCGGGAAAGCGGCGGCAAAGCGTGTGGCCAGTGCGGCTGCGCGTCCGGGCTCCTCGCTCTTGCCGAGCGCGGATTCCACCGCGTCGTTCCACCCGCGCAGCATGTCCTGCAACCGCGCGTCGATAGCGCCCTCGTCGGGGTTCTGCGCGGCACCGCGGAAATCGAGGACGAAACGCAACAACGCGAGATTACCGCCCTCGACCATTAGGCTCCAGTCGAGTGTATCGGCCCCTGTGGATGCTTCCAGTAATTTCTGGATCTGCAGACGCACATCGGTGGAGAGCATGTCGCGGGGCAGCCAGACGAAGGCGAAGGCGTGCCGTTCCAGCGGCGCGGTCACCAAGGATACCCGCGGTCGCGGCCGGTCGACCAGCGTCATCATTGTCATCGCCACGCGCATTGTGTTCTCGATGGTGAAACTGGTGATCAGGTCGTGTGGCAGCACACCGAGAACGTGGATCAGTGCCTTGTGGTCGTGGCTGCCGCGCGCGAAATCGAACCGTTCCATTATCGTCGCCAGTTGCTGGCGCAGCACCGGCACCTGTTCCGGGGGGGATGAGAGCCCGGCGCTGGTCCAGATGCCGGCATGGATCGACAGCCCCACGATGCGACCCCCTTCGTAAACGGGCACGATGAACAGGTCGAGCGGCACTCTGCGGTGCACGCGGCTGAGGCAGTTGGCCTTGATCACCAGTGGCACGCGGCCCGGCGTGCCTCGCCCGCCTTCGCCTTGCCCTTCGAACCATGCGAAGGCCTTTTCGTACGTCGCTTCCGCCAGCAGCGGTTCCTTGTCGACGCGGCAGATTCCGAAAACGTCGCTTTCCCTGCCTTCGCGCTTGCGAGTCAGATGGCCGAGCTGGGTCATCATGCCTTCGCCCAGCCAGCGCAGCAGCGCGGCGCCTTCGGGATCGGACAGATTGTCTGCATCATCGAGGATGGCGTCGCGCATCTTCGGCCAGTCCGACACGGCGGCGCGCACATCTGCGATGGTGCGGGCAAGGTCCTGCTCCAGCGCACGGCGTTCCTTTGCATCGAGCCGGTCGGCCTCGATATAGATCATCGATTCGCGCTTCTCGCCCTTGCTCTCTCCCTCCGGCAGCGCCGTCAGCCGGCGTTCGGCATCGCGACGAACGGGCAGGATGGGGTGGATCAACCGCTCTATGGCGACGCCGTGCGCGGCAATCGTGCTGGCAATCGAATCGACCAGGAAAGGAACGTCGCGATTGACGATGGCTATGCGCATGAAGCGTCTGTCGCCGGTTTCCGAATGCACCCTTATGGCCGGCTTGCCCTCGGCACGCTCCATCGCGGTGTCGAGCAAGAAGGCTGTGGCATCGTCGAGGTCTTGCTCCGGCAAGGGCTCCTCACCCGGGAGGATCGAATCGGCGATGCGGGCGCTCAGGGTCGCGGCGAGATCTGCGCCCTTCCCCGATGATCCGCGCGCCTTTGCTGCCGTTTTCGCCTTCGCCATGAACTGCCTCTCCTCGCGATGATCGCGCAAACCCTGAGCCTACACCTATGTCCGGGCAGCGGCGTCGTTCCCGATACGGCCGATTCTCCACCCGACCCGCACCTTGCACCCCGACCCGATTCGGAATGAAACGGTTTTGCCGGACCGGTCGGGCAGATTCAGGGCGCGGCCTTGCGAGCCTTGCGCGGATCCAGGTAATCCAGCGCCTTGATCGGGTATTTGCCCAGCATGGTGGCGGTGGATGCGGCGATGCCGTTGTCGCGACAGGCGCGAAGGCATTCGTCGAAAATGCGCTTCTTGCTTTGCCAGCCGCTGTTGCTGGCGCCGCCGGGCAGCATCATCACGACGATATCGGGGTGGAAGGCGTAATCGATCCCTTCGCCCGCGAACATCCGCGCCACGAATTCGAAATCCGCAGAGACCGGGTATCCCCTGTGGGCATAGAGGCCGAAGCGATCGTAGACTGTACGGCGCAGGAACATTCCCGGATGTGCAGGCATCACCCCGTTGCGGATGCGCGCCGGGGTGAACCGGTCCGAACGGTAGTGCCGCACGATACGCTGGGTGTCGCGCGGGTCGTAGAAGGCGACGTCGGCAAAGACACCCTCCGCACCGGTCTCGTAGAAGCATCGTGCGACATCGCGCAGGACATGCGGGTGCGCGTAGTGGTCGTCCGAATTGAGCATCACCACCACATCGCCACTTGCACGGCGAATGCCCTTGTTCATCGCGTCGTAAAGGCCCTCGTCCTTTTCGCTGATGAAAGTGGCGCCGGGAGCGTGTTCGCGCACGATATCGGCGGTGGCATCGCGCGATAGCCCGTCGACGATGATGTGTTCGAAGTCGGCATCGCGCTGGGATTTGACCGATTCGATGGTCTTGCCGATCGTCGCGGCGGAATTCCAGCATGCGGTGACGATACTGAACTTCATGGTCGCGCCTCTCTGGCCTGCACCCGAACGGTCAAGCCGCCAGCGCCGCCTGCGTCAAGCGCAGCGATTCCTCGCGCGCGGCGGGATCGAACATGGCCCCGCCAATTACGATCTCGTCCGCCTGCGTACGCTCGATAAAGCGGCCGACAGCCTCGCGCACGGTCGCGGGAGAGCCCACCGCGTTCGCAATCGAAAGCTTTTCCAGCATCCGTCGCGGCTGGTCCGGCAGCGTGTCGCGATAATCGGGGACGGGCGGCGGCAGCTTGCCCAGTTCGCCGGTACGGATGCGCACGAAGCTTTGCTCCTGCGACGAGGCGAGCGTTTCGGCTTCGCGGTCGGTCTCCGCACAAACGATATGCATGCCGACCATGACATGCGGCTTGTCGAGTGTGGCGGAGGGGCGAAACTGGCTGCGATAGGTTTCCAGTGCCACGTCGAGTAATTTGGGCGCGAAATGGCTAGCAAAGGCATAGGGCATGCCCAGTTGCGCGGCGAGTTGCGCACCGAATGTGCTCGACCCCAGCAACCACATCTCCACCTGTGCGCCCAAACCCGGAGTGGCGGTGATCGGCAAGTCGCGATCGCCGGTCAGCAGCGCGCGCAGTTCGACGACGTCCTGCGGGAAATATTCGGCGGCGCGATGCAGGTCCTTGCGCAGCGCCTGACCGATGATCGGCGTGGAGCCGGGCGCCCGGCCCAGCCCCAGGTCCACCCGGCCGGGAAACAGCGCGTCGAGCGTGCCGAACTGTTCGGCGATGACGAAGGGATTGTGGTTGGGGAGCATGATCCCGCCCGATCCGATGCGAATGGTGCGTGTCGCCTGGCCAATATGCGCCAGCACCACCGATGTCGCGCCACCGCCGATACCTTCGGAGGCGTGGTGTTCGGCTACCCAGTAACGCTTGTATCCTTCTTCTTCGGCCACCTGTGCGGCGCGCGCCGATTCGGCCAGCGCCTGCGACGCATCGCTCCCTTCGCGAATGGAGATCAGGTCGAGGACGCTAAGCGGTATCACGGCGATGTATTTCCTTCTTCGAGTTGCGCCAGATAGGCGCGCGCGGTTGCGGCTTCGGGTGCTTCGCGATCCACGGCGACGACCGATTGCCACGCGGTCCGCGCCGCGGCATCGTCGCCGGACAGCGCGGCGATCAGCCCCGCTTCCAGCCCGATGGCGGCATTTTGCGGGGCCAGCAGATTGGCAGTGCGGATATGCGCCTGTGCCGGGGCAAGGTCATTCATGCGCCGCGCCAGAGTGGCCGACAGCAGCCAAACGTCTGCAACTTGCGGAGCCCATTCGCGCGCATTCTCCAGCGCGGCGGTCGCCTGTTTGTCCTGTTCAAGGCCGACGAAGGCGCGTGCCCGGTCGGCGGCAATGGTACCGGCCAGTTGCGTCCGCCCGCCCGCCAGCGCATCGGCCTGCGCGGCGTCCAGGATTGCAAGCGCGCCGCCAAAATCCTCTGCGGCGATGGCGGCATTGCCCGCCATGCCGCCCAGCCGGGCGCGTCCGGTGAAGTCTGCCGCCGCGCGCACGTCACGCGCGGTGACGAAGGCATCGCGCGCCGCTTCCCAGCGCAGCAGGCTGGTATAGGCGAAGCCGAGGCATTGCCGGGGATAGGATCGTTCTACCTCGACCGCTTCTTCAAGCCATGCGTTGGCCGTTCCGATTGCGGTGGCGGGATCGTTACGCGCCTGACTCATGCATATGCGCAGCCGATCGTCCGCCAGTGTGGCGGGGGCGGCAATCTGGGCGAACAGGAGCGAGGCGAGTAACAGGGTCATGGTTGCGAGTGTCCGGTCAGCGAAGGGAAGCCACCGTGCGCAGCAACAATGCGATATCGCTATCGCGCGATAGCCGGTGGTCGCCCCCCTTGACCAGTGTCACCTGCACGTCTTCTGAACGCAGCGCCTTCGCCAGTCGCAGCGAGATGTCTGGCGGCACGTCGGTATCCTCCTGTCCGTGCAGTAGCCGCACGGGGCCATCCACTGCGATTTTCGTTTTTAGCAGGAGCAGCCCCTCGGCATCGGTGAAAAAGCCGGGATGCGTGGGCGTGGGCTCGGGGCCGTATGGGTTCTCCTCGAAGATAATATCACCCCCCGCAAGCTGCGCGCGTTGCGCGTCGGTCAAGCCCCAGCGGGTGAAATCGGGCGCCGCGGCAATGCCGGTCAGGCCGACCAGTCTTTCGTCCAGCGCCTGTGCCACCAGCAGCATCAGCCACCCGCCCATCGACGAGCCGACCAGCGCGACCCGGTTGCAGGCGACCTGCTGTTCGACCAGCGCGACAACTTCCTCGCGCCAGCGCGACAACGTTCCGTCGGCGAACAAACCGTCGCTCAACCCGCAGCCCGAGTAATCGAGAAGCAGGCATTCGCGCCCTGCCTCCTTCGCCCATTCGAACAGTGCCGTCGCCTTGCCGCCTGCCATATCGGACATGTACCCGGGCAGGAAGACGATCGCCGGGCCGGTTCCCGGCGTGTGGCGAAAGGCGATGCGCCGTCCAGATACGGTGGCGAAGCGGGTGTCGGGCG
>OJFM01000186.1_pt1 | contig 10190 bp, 9 predicted proteins | sample 1594211 | NCBI WGS metagenome assembly OJFM01 (sample SAMN05416783, study PRJEB24817) | seawater metagenome | isolation source: Sea water | place: Canada:Atlantic | collected 2013-11
CTCTTCCGATCTAACCTTCTTCGACGCGGAGCCGGACCAGAGACGATGGCAGCACTGACGATGACACGTTTGTCCCGCCTCTTCGGCGATGAGAATGGCGGCGCCTTGACGCTGACCGCGCTGTCATTGCCCGTCCTGATCGGTTTTGCAGGTTTCGCCATCGACCTGTCCCAGTGGTATATGTGGAAGCGCGAATTGCAGTATGCGGTGGACCAGGCCGCCGTCGCTGCCGCTTATGCCTATGGCGACGATGAGACACGCGACACCTATATCGCCCGCGCTACGCAGGAGTTCGAAGCGAATGTCGGTTTTACCGAGGATTTCGCTACCGACCCGGTGATTGCGCTGGTCGATTACGACAGCGGCAGCAACAATGCGGTGGAAGTATCGGCTGCGGCGGGCAAGCCGCTGCCGTTCAGCAGTATTTTCGTCAGCACGCCCGTACAGGTGAAAGTGCGCGCCTGGGCGACCTGGGAAGGTGGCAGCGATGCCGACTATACAAGCTGTCTGCTCGCCCTCGACCCAACTGCGGGCAAGGCAGTGTGGTTCAATGGCGGCCCCACCGTCGATGCCGGCTGCGGCGTGGCGGCGCTATCGACCGCCTCCAACGCGATCGCGGTCAGCGGCGGCAGCAGCCCGATCGATCTGGGCTGGGTGATCGCGGCAGGCGGTATCACGGATTATTTCGACGACCGTGACGATACCGAGGTGCTGCGAAATGCCAGCGGCCTGACCGATCCCTTTGCCGAACTGACACCGCCCGACAACCCGGTCGCCCGCACCTTCACCTGCCCCGATGAAGAGGGTGACAGCTCCAGCGGCGGCGCATCCTTTACGATCACGCTCAGCGTAACGCGCACAGTCAGCGAGAAATACTATACCGGTGAGAGACGGAACCGCCTTTCCTTGCACAGTACCACCACGGTGAGTGAGGAAGTCGTTACCGAAACGCAGACTGGATCGGCCTCTGCAACCATCGGCAGCACGACCACCGCGAGCAGTACCAGCCAAGGGTCGGTCGTACAGCATGGCCAGGGTAACAGCAAATGGTACGATCGTACCGATACGATCGTGAGCGAGACGCGGCTGGTGGTCGGGGTCGTCGACAACCAGGCCGGTACTGTGCCGACCTCAGGCACCGGAGGATCGCTGCAACCGGGCACCTATCAGGGGTTCGACATCAATTGCGACGTTACGCTGGCTCCGGGCATTTATGTTATCGACGGCGGCCAGTTCAGCATCAATGCGGGCGATTCCATCACCGGCAACGGGGTGATGTTCGTGCTCAAGAACGGCGCGGGCCTGAAGATCAACGGTGGCGGCCAGGTCAACCTGACCGCGATGAACGAGTTGCAGCTTATTGCGGCGGGCGTATCCCCAGACGATGCGCCGGAGCTGGAAGGCATGCTGATTTTCGAGGACCGCTCCTCGACCAGCGACGGTCGCAACAAGATAAACGGCAATTCCAGCACTTACCTGAATGGAACGGTCTACCTGCCCAACAGCGCGATCGAGATCCTCGGCACTGCGGGCGTGTCGAGCCGCTGCCTGATGATCGCGGCCAATACGATCAGGATCGGCGGCAGCGCCAATCTGTCGACCTTCTGCCCTCCGGGGATGAGCCACAATGATGTGGTCCTGTCCTCGAACCGGCGCGTGCAGCTTGTTCTGTAGGGCCGGCGGGGCGCCGTGGTTACCTTTTGTTTACCCTGCCCTTCCATCCCTGGGTAACTACAGTGGTTGTATCTGCGAAAACGATTGGACCGTTCCAGCCGCAGGTGCCCCGAACATGATCGAATTCATCAAGCGCAAGACTGCCGAACTCCGCAGCAATTGCAGTGGCAATGCCACGCTGATCATGGCGCTGGGAATGCCGGTGCTGATAGGCGGTGCGGGTCTCGGCACCGACCTTGCTCAATGGTACATGTGGAAGCGAGAGTTGCAGTTCGCTGTCGATCAGGCGGCGGTCGCCGGTGCCTGGGCGCGGACCGATACGGAAACCGAGGATACCTACCAGACCCGCGCGACGCAGGAGTTCGATTCGAACCTTTCCGCGATTGAGGATTTTGCGGTCGCGCCGACAGTTCAACTGGCTAATTTCGCAGGCGGATCGAACAATTCCGTCGCGGTTACGGCCACGGCCACCAGAGCGCTGCCTTTCAGCTCTTTCCTGACCGGCGAGTCGGCCACGATCTGGGCTTATGCGCAGGCGAGCTTCGAGGAAGGCATTACGCTTACCTCGTGCCTTATCGCGGTGGATGAGGACGACGAAGGCGCAATCACCGTCGGCGGTTCCTCCATCCTGACCGCTTCCTGCGGGATGTCCGCCCTGTCGAGCGATGATTTGGCGATCCGGGTTAACGGTAATCCAACTGTGGATGCGGGATGGATCGTGGCTCGGGGCGGTATCGATCCGTGGTTCTCCGAAAACACCGATGATATCATCCTGCCCTATGCGGACGGACTGTTCGATCCGTTCGAAAACCTTTCTCCCCCGGAACCCGCAGAAAGTCGCACGGCGCGTACCTATTCCTGCACGCAGGCCAACAGCAACACTACGGCCGATGTGAGTACCACCACGCGCACCAACTACACCTATGAGATCGGTCCAAGCCGGAACAATTCCGAGCCGTTCGATTACGACGACGCGAAAAGTAACACGACCACTGTCACCAACGAGAATGGCAAGTTGGTCGCGTCCGGCACCCAAGAGGGCACGTCGAACAGCGAATCGGTCCACAAGAACCAGGTTGGCGGCGGTGGAAACCAGAAGATCTACGAGATCAAGACGATCCGAATAACCGAGGTGGTCAACAATGTCGTGGAGGCCAGCGGCCACAACCAGGGCGATGTCGTTCCGGGCACATACACCAGTATCCACGTTTCGTGCGACACCACTTTTGCGCCGGGTGTCTACATCATCGACGGCGGAGGTATCGACATCACCGGTCAGCACGAAGTCACCGGTTCGAATGTCATGTTCGTGCTGAAGAATGGTGCCTATATCAAGATTCGCGGCGGCGCCGACATCAACCTTACCGCGATCCAGGCATCGGACCTGATCGCGCGCGGGATCGATCCCGCCGTCGCCAACGACCTTGCGGGCATGCTGGTCTTCGAGGACCGCAACAGCGAAGGGACGAGCCGCAACGATTTCACCGGAAATGCGAACACCATCGTCAACGGCACGATGTATTTCCCGGTAAGCACGCTCTCCTTTGCAGGCACCGCCAGCGTTACCTCGCAATGCCTGATGATCGCCGCCAACAACATCATCATCACCGGCACCACCAACATGGCCACATTCTGCCCCCCGGAGACGGAGGAAGACACCGAGGTGCTGAATATCGCCGGCAAGGTGAAGCTGGTCGCGTGATGTCCGCAATGCAATATATTCGCACCATGCTGCGCAACACCGCAGGCTCCATGGCCATCGAGACTGCGCTGGTGGCGCCGGTCCTGATGGTCATGTCCGTAGGCGCGTTCGAAGCGAGCACGATGGTCGCACGCCAGACCGAGCTGCAGAGCGCCGCTGCCGAAGTTGCCGCAATCGTGCGTGCTTCTCCGCCGGAAACCAGCGCCCAACGCACGACGATCCGCGATATCGTGGCAACGTCGACCGGCGTTCAGCCCGAGCAGGTTGCCGTTTCTGAGGTCTATCGCTGCGGGACTGCGGAATCCTATGTCGAATCCTCCGCGCTATGCGGGTCCGACGCTTTTTCCACCTATATCCAGGTGACGATTACCGACGAATACCATCCGCTCTGGACCCAGTTCGGTATTGGCGGACTGATTGCCTATACTGTGCAGCGGACGGTGCAGATCGGATGATGATTGCTGCTTCCATCCAGCGCCTGCGCCGCTTGCGGCGCGACCAGAACGGCTCGATGGTTGTCGAGTTCGCGCTGCTCGGTCCGATTTTCCTGGTGATGCTGTTCGGCGTGCTGCAGGTCGGCATGGCCTTGCAGAACTACAACGCGCTGCGCAACATATCCGCCGACGTGGCGCGCTATACGATGGTGCAGCACGAAACCGAGAACTACATCTCCAATAGCCAGATCAAGGCCTATGCCATCAATCACGCGCAAGGCACGCGCTACCTCCTCGCCAATCTGCGACTGAACGCGATCGTGCGCGATGCCACGCCACAGCGCGTTGCCGGTGCGCGCGAGGTGGAACTGGTGATGGCCTACCAGATCGACAGCCTGCTCGAATTTGCAGGTGTCGACGGGCCGTTCATTACCTATTCGCGCCCGATCTTCCTGGTCGATCCCACCGCGCCCTGACCTGCCGGAGCACATTGCGAGAAGCCGTACGAAGGCCGCAAAAAGTGTAACCAGATTAACCAATAGCGTTTTCCGTAAAGTTACGTGCTGGCGCGTATGGCCGCAGACATGATCCGCGAAAATCCATCAACCAATGGCAGGGACACAGGCTTGCTCTCCCGGCTGTCGCGCGACGTGTCGGGCAATGTGATGGCCCTGATCGCGGCGGCGATCTTCCCGCTGCTGGCGCTTGTAGGTGGCGGCATCGACATGGGCCGCGGGTATCTTGCGCAAAGTCGCCTGCAACAGGCCTGCGATGCAGGAACGCTGGCGGCGCGCAAACGGCTGGGCACGGAGGCGGTGGTCGATGGCAATATACCCGCCGATGTCCTGACGACGGGCCAACGGTTCTTCAACATCAACTTCCGCGACGGCGTGTACGGCACCGAGGATCGCACTTTCCAGATGACGCTGGAATCCAATTACGCGATCACCGCCGAAGCTTCGGTCAACGTACCCACGACGCTGATGTCCGTGTTCGGATTTGGAGACCTGCCGATCACGGTCGATTGCACCGCGCAGATCAATATGCCCAATACCGACGTGATGATGGTGCTCGATACCACCGGCTCGATGTTGCAGACCAACACCGGCGACAGCCAGTCGAAGATCGCAACGTTGCGCAATGTGGTGAAAAGCTTTCACGCGCAGATGGAAGCCAGCAAGCCGGTGGGCACCCGGATCCGCTACGGCTTTGTGCCCTATTCCACCAACGTCAACGTCGGACACCTGCTGCAGGACGACTGGCTGGTGGACGAGTGGAGTTACAACTACCGCGAAGCGCTGCAGCTCCCGCTGCTTACCGAAACCGTGCCGGTCTACGATTCCTATACCGAATATGTCAGCGGTACGCTGACGACCGGAACGACGTATTACGCCAATGCCTGCCCCGGCGGCTCGCTTTACAAGACAAAGACCGGCGAGAGCGTGAATGCCGACGGCTACACGGTGCAGAACTGGTATATGCATGGCGTCAAATACGATTGCTCGCAAGTCGATGCCGATACCGTTTCGGTGACCAAGAAGACCTACACCGACTATCGATACAAGCTTTGCCGCCGTCAGACGGGTACGGTGACGCAACCGGTCTCTACGTGGAACTACAAGCGCGAAACGGTCGATCTGGCCTTTCTCGATTCCTCCAATTCCACGCTCATGCCGTTCGGCGGTTCGCCCGGCGCACCGACCAACGTCAATGTACGCTACAGGGGCTGCGTCGAAGAGCGCGATACCTATCAGATCCTCAATTACGATGATGTCGACCTGACCCGTGCACTCGACCTCGATATCGACCTCGTTCCCGACCCCGGCGATCCCGGCACGCAATGGCGCCCGATGCTCCACGAGCTGAGCTACATTCGCGAAATCCTGCTGAATGGCCTGGGTGTCTTCACCCCGACCCCGGTTCTGAGCGATGAGGAATTCGTCAATGCCTTCTGGTGGGGGTATAGCGCCTGTCCGTCCCCTGCCTCCAACCTGGCCGAGATGAGTGCGACCGATGTCGCGACCTATGTCGACAGCCTGACGGCGCAGGGCAGCACTTATCACGACATCGGCATGATCTGGGGCGCGCGTCTGCTATCTCCGACCGGCTTGTTCGCCACCGAAAACGCCGATCTTCCCGGTGGTCAGGCCACGTCGAGAAACATGATCTTCCTTACCGACGGGCAGACCGCGCCACTCGATATTTCCTACAGCAGTTACGGTATCGAGCCACTCGATACCCGACGCTGGTCGCCGCTATCGCCCTTCACGCTTACGCAAACGGTCGAAAACCGCTTTGCCTTCGCCTGCGAAGAAGCGAAGAAACGCAACATCTCCGTATGGGTCATCAGCTTCGGTACAAGCGCCAATCCGATCATGCAGAACTGTGCGGGGCTGGATCGCTATTTCGTGGCCGCCGACGCCGCCGCATTGCAGGACACCTTCAGCGAAATCGCCACGCGCATGTCCGAATTGCGGATGACCGACTGATGCCTCTCACAACAATCCTTGCGACCCTGCGCGATGACGAAAACGGACTGGCGCTGACAGAATTCGCGCTGATCGCGCCGGCCCTGTGCATGACACTGTTCGGCCTGTTCGAGCTGTCCCACAATATTTACACCGCAACCATGGTGGAAGGCGCGATCCAGAAAGCCGCGCGCGACGCGACGATCGAAGGAGCGGGCGTCTACGATGGGGCGATCGACCAGAATGTATCCCGCGCGGTCGGTCGTATCGTGCCCGAGGCTACGCTGCAATTCACGCGGCAATCCTACACCGACTTTGCCGATGTGAACCGCCCGGAAGACTACTCCGACCTCAACAGCGACGGCACCTGCAACGACCACGAACCCTTCGAAGACGCCAACGGCAACGGAACCTGGGATGAGGATCGCGGACGGGCGGGCAACGGAAACGCCCGCGACGCGGTGCTTTACGAGGTTACAGTGACATACGATCGTATGTTCCCGGTCGCCGCCTTCCTCGGCTTCGAACCGACTGTCACGACCCGCGCGGCAACAGTGCTGCGCAACCAGCCCTATGCCCAGCAGGAAGATGTCTCCACGGTGGGGAATTGCGCATGACCTCCAACAACGCTCTCGCCCGCTTCAGGCGGCTGCTGCGCTCGACAAGCGGCGTTGCGGCGACCGAGTTCGCCATGACCTTGCCGTTCCTGCTCGGGCTGGGCCTCACCGGACTGGAAGTGGCGAACCGCGCTATGGTGCAGATGAAAATCAGCCAGCTCGCGGTACATGTCGCGGACAATGCCTCTCGCATCGGTGACACCTCCACCATCGACGATCGCAAGATCTACGAAGCAGACCTCAACGATCTGTTCTATGGCGCGCACATCCAGGCCGGCGACGATATCGATGTGTTCGAGCATGGCCGCGTGATCATCAGCAGCCTCGAAGTGGTGCCGGGCACCGAAGACCAGCAATATATCCACTGGCAGCGCTGCATGGGTGCCAAGAACCATACCTCCACCTACGGGCTGGAAGGAGATGGCCTGGACCAGGCATTCCCCGGCATGGGACCGGTCGGCGAGGAAGTGACTGCCTTCCCCGACGACGCAGTGATCTTCGTGGAGATTTCCTACGATTACCAACCATTGATCGGCAATCCCTTTGCTTTCGATTCCACCGTGCAGGCGTCCGCATCGTTCACGGTGCGCGATGACCGCGATCTGGCGCAAATCTACCAGCAAAGCCCCGCCAGCCCCGATCCTGTCGCCGATTGCAGCAGCTACAATGCGACCGGATACATTGCCAGCTGACGCGCACTCCCCCCTGCGGGGTCAATCGACGTAGCAGACCTTCTTCGCTGCAGCGACGATGCGCGGAGCATCGATCAGCGCAAGCTTCTCTAGATTGGCCGCATAAGGCAGAGGCACATCCTCGTTGCACACGCGCAGCACCGGCGCATCGAGATGGTCGAAACCCTCGACCATGCAGACGGCGATAATTTCGGATGCGATCGAGCAGGTCGGCCAGCCCTCTTCGGCCACGATAAGCCGGTTGGTCTTGGCAAGGCTTTCGAGAACGGTTTGCGCATCCAGCGGGCGCAGCGTGCGCAGGTCGATAACTTCCGCGTCGATACCTTGAGCGGCAAGTTCTTCTGCGGCTTCCAGCGCAAATCCGACGCCAATCGAATAGCTGACGATGGTGACATCCGAACCCTCGCGCACGATTCGCGCCTTGCCGATGGGCAGGACGTGATCGTCGAGTTGCGCGAGTTCGAAGCTCTGTCCGTAAATCAGCTCGTTTTCGAGGAAGACCACCGGATCGTCCGAGCGGATCGCCGCCTTCAGCAAGCCCTTGGCATCCGAACTGTCATAGGGTGCGATCACGATCAGGCCGGGCACGCTTGCGTACCACGGTCCGTAATTCTGGCTATGTTGCGCGCCAACGCGGCTGGCCGCGCCATTGGGTCCGCGGAAAACCACCGGGCAGCGCATCTGGCCGCCCGACATGTAATTGGTCTTGGCAGCCGAATTGATGATGTGGTCGATTGCCTGCATCGCGAAATTGAAGGTCATGAATTCTACGATGGGCCGCAATCCGCCCATCGCAGCGCCAGTGCCGATCCCTGCGAAACCGTATTCGGTTATGGGCGTGTCGATCACGCGCCTGGGGCCGAATTCATCCAGCAAACCTTGCGTAACCTTGTAGGCACCCTGGTACTCGGCCACTTCCTCACCCATTACGAACACACGTTCGTCCAGGCGCATTTCCTCGGCCATAGCGTCGCGCAAGGCCTCGCGCACGCTCAGCTTGACCATGTTGGTGCCCGAAGGAATCTCCGGATCGGATTTCGGAGAAGACTTCGGCTTTTCAGGCGCCGCGGCCCCACCCGGCTCGGCCTGGCCCACGTCCTTGCCTTCGCCCTCGACATCATCGACCGGTTCGGCGGGCGCTTCGATGGCGCTGGCGTCCTCGCCCTCGCCCGCCAGCACGGCAATGACGGTACCGACCTTAACTCCATCGGTACCTTCCGCGACAAGGATCTTGCCGACCGTGCCTTCGTCGATACTCTCGAATTCCATCGTCGCCTTGTCGGTTTCGATTTCGGCCAGCACGTCACCCGACGAGACCGTATCGCCTTCCTTGACCAGCCATTTGGCGAGCGTGCCCTCCTCCATCGTGGGAGACAGGGCGGGCATCTTGAGTTCGATGGCCATCAGTAATTCCCCGCCAATACATCGGTATACAATTCCGATGGCTCCGGCTCGGGCGACTGCTCGGCGAAGTCGGCCGCTTCGGCAACCGTCGCACGGATCGCCTTGTCGACCTCCTTCAGCGTTTCTTCGTCCACGCCCAGTTTTACCAGCTCGGCCTTGGCATTTTCTATCGGATCGCTCTTCTCACGCACGCCCTGCACTTCTTCGCGGGTCCGGTATTTCGCCGGGTCGGACATCGAATGGCCACGATAGCGATATGTGTTGAGCTCCATCAGCACCGGACCATTGCCCCCACGTACATGGGCAAAAGCAATTTCGGCAGCCTGGCGCACTTCCAGCACGTCCATCCCGTTCACGTCCATTCCGGGAATACGGAATGCGGTGCCGCGGCGGTAAAACTCTGTTTCTGCGGAACTGCGCCCGACTGCCGTGCCCATTGCGTACTGGTTGTTCTCCACCACGAAGACCATCGGCAGCCCCCACAAGCTGGCCATATTCATCGTCTCGTAGACCTGCCCCTGGTTGGCCGCGCCATCGCCGAAATAGGCCAGGCACAGGCCACCGTCGTCATTGTACTGGTGTGCCAGTGCAAGGCCGCCCCCCAGCGAAACCTGCGCGCCGACGATCCCGTGACCGCCATAGAATTTGCGCTCTGTGCTGAACATGTGCATCGAGCCGCCCTTGCCGTGGCTGATGCCCGCAGCACGACCGGTGAGTTCGGCCATGATAAGCTTGGGATCGATTCCATAAGCGAGCATATGGCCGTGATCGCGATAACCGGTGATCACCGAATCCTTCTCGTTATCGAGTGCGGATTGCAATCCGATCGCGACGGCTTCCTGCCCGATATAAAGGTGGCAGAACCCGCCGATCAGACCGAGACCGTAAAGCTGGCCGGCCTTTTCCTCGAACCTGCGGATCAGCAGCATCTGCTCGTAAAGTCCGGTAAGCTGGTCCTGACTGGCCTTGAAGCGGCGATCCTTTTCGAACTCTTGCTGCAACGAATGCAGAGCGAACTCGTCATCGGCAGAACTGGCAGCAGGCTTTGCGGTCGCGGCGGGTTTGCGGGCAGGCGCCCGCTTGGTGGCCGAATTCGATGAAGAAGGTTTTTTTGCCAAGGCCCATGTCCCGATGCGCATCAAGCGTTCGATGCTACGTCCATAGGGCTATAGGCAGAAGCACAAGCCGGTGGCAACGCC
>OJFM01000188.1_pt1 | contig 10166 bp, 9 predicted proteins | sample 1594211 | NCBI WGS metagenome assembly OJFM01 (sample SAMN05416783, study PRJEB24817) | seawater metagenome | isolation source: Sea water | place: Canada:Atlantic | collected 2013-11
TTTTTTTTTTTTTTTTTTTTCAAGCAGAAGACGGCATACGAGATGGTACCTGTGAGTGGAGTTCAGACGTGTGCTCTTCCGATCTCGAACCTTGCGATGGCAGCGCATCGCGTTGTGCGTCGACAGGGCTCAACACGCCAAAGGGCTGAACGAAAGCCGCTCGAGATTGCTCGGGCAGCGTCGATAAGGGGTGTCGAATGAGCACCGAGGAACACCGGACCGAGGCCACTGAAGGCGAAGCCCCTCAAGATGAGGTCTTCGTCTTCCCTGCGTGGCACAATAAGATCCCGAAGATTATCTTCGGCGTCGTCGGTCCCGTGGCGACTGCGCTCGTGATCGGCGCAGTCTGGTATTACTTCTCGCCACGCAACACTGACGTGGGCTACCGGCCAGTACAGCCGGTGCCATACAGCCATAAGCTGCACGCTGGTGACCTGGGCATGGATTGTCGCTACTGCCATACGGGGGCCGAAATGGGCGCCCAGGCACGCGTCCCTCCAACCCAGACCTGCATGAACTGCCACACGCAAATCAAGACCGAGAGCGCCAAGCTGCTCAAGGTGCGTGAGAGCTGGGCGAGCGATGAGCCCATCGAGTGGGTTCGGGTGCATAAGACACCTGATTACGCCTACTTCGACCACAGCGCGCATGTGACTGGTGGTGTGGGTTGCGAGTCTTGCCATGGCCGTATTGATCAAATGATTGAGGTCACGCAGGCCAAGCCACTCAACATGGGTTGGTGTCTCGATTGCCACAACGCACCCGAGAAGCACTTGCGTCCCAACGACAAGATCACGGCTATGGGCTACGCAGAGTCCATGAAGCCCGAGGAGCAGGCCAAAAAGGGCCTGGAGCTCAAGAAGCTCTATAACTCCAACCCGCCAATCCACTGTTCGGGGTGTCACCGATGACGAACTGGCGCAGTCTGGATGATCTCGAGGCGGCCACGGCCGCACTCTCAGAGAACACGCCAGCGGGCGGGGATGAGTTTGCCGAGCCCGTCGAAGCACCCGAAATGGATGGCACCACCCGGCGCCACTTCATGGGTGTGATGGGCGCGTCGATGGCCATGGCCAGCCTTTCGGGCTGCGTGCGTCGTCCTGAAGAGCACATCGTCCCTTACAGCCGTACGCCCGAGGAGTTTCTCCCCGGGACCAAGCAGCACTTTGCGACGACGACAAGCATCAATGGCAACGCCATCGGGCTTCTCGTTGAGAGTCATGAGGGTCGGCCGACGAAGATCGAGGGCAACCCCGATCATCCGATGAGCTTCGGCAAGACCAGCGCTCTGCAGCAGGGCTTGGTACTCAACCTCTACGATCCCGTCCGCATGCGTGTGCCGCGCAAGGCCGGCAGCCCCACCACCTGGGATGCTGCTGATACCTTCATCACGGCGCACTTCAAGGCTCTGCGACAGTCTCGCGGTAAGGGCGTGGCGATTCTTTCGCCCGCCGTGCCCGGGCCGAGCTTCGCCAGCCTGAAGACGAAGATCCAAAAGCGCATGCCCGACGTGTCGTGGCATACCTACGAGCCGGTCTCCGACGAGAACCAGCGAGTCGGTCTGCGCCAGACCTTCGGCCAGCCGCTGCGTCCGCGCTTCGAGCTGAACATGGCGACGACCGTGTTCACCCTCGGCAGCGATGCGCTCGTCGCCGAAGGTGATGCCGTCGCGAACGCCTACCGCTGGGCGCAGACGCGCAAGCTCGATGGCCCCAAGTCGGGCATGAGCCGGCTGTACACCATCGAAGCGAACCACTCGGTGACCGGCACTTGTGCTGACCATCGGTTGCGCGTCCCGGCGAGCCGGCACGAGCAGGTCGCATGGGCCCTCGTTGACGCGCTCGCTGCATTGGGCAAGGCCTTCCCGGTTTTGTCGGTGCAGACCGCAAAGAAGGCGGCAGTCGGGCTTGATGCCAAGACGCGTGCCTTCGTCGACGTGATGGCAGCTGACCTCGCCGACGGCGGTGCCGCCGGCGGCACACAGCGCTTCGGACTGATGATCGCAGGGCAGGGCACGTCGCCGACGACGCATGCCCTCGCCGCGCTCATCAACCTGGCCATCGGCGGCCACGGTAAGACGGTCCTCTACTTCCCTGATCAGCGCCGTGGCGCGGATGAGCTGGGCGACTTGGAGGCTCTCAAAGCCCTCGTGACGCAGCTCAACGCAGGCAAGGTCGACACGCTGGTGGTGCTGGGTCAAAACCCGAGCTACACCGCCCCGGGCGACCTCGACTTCACCGCAGCGATGACCAAGGCCAAGACGAGCATCGTGCTCGCCGACTATCGCGATGAAACCGCGTTGCCGGCAACCTGGGCTTTGCCCCGGGCGCACTTCCTCGAGGCCTGGGGCGACACATTCGCCGTTGATGGCACTACGTCGATTCAGCAGCCGCTCATCGCGCCGCTGCATGGCGCGTGGAGCGAGCTTGAGCTGCTGGCGCGCGTCATTGGCGAAGAGCGCACCGACGGTCACGGCTTGGTTCGCGAATTTTGGAAGAGCCGCCAAGGCGCCGTTGGCTTCCACAAGAAGTGGCGTCGCTGGTTGCATGACGGCGTGCTCGACAAGCCGTTCTTCGGCTCGCACCCGGTCTTCAAGCGCCCGCAGGACAGCGGTCAGCTCAAGGCCAGCGCAGTGGGCGACATGCCCACGCCGCGCAACCTTGAAGTGGTCTTCGTGCCTGACACGAACTTGTTCGACGGTCGATACGCGAACAACTCGTGGCTGCAAGAAGCCCCCGACCCGATCACCAAGGTGACGTGGGACAACACGTTCCAGATCAGCTTGTCGACGGCGAAGACCCTCAACATCGAATCTGAAGACCGCGTGACGGTCTCGGTCGGTGGCAAGGCGGTTGACGGCGTCGCTTGGATCACGCCCGGCATCGCCGAAGGCACTGTGGTCGCGACGCTTGGGTACGGTCGGAAGTTCTCGAACTTCCTGCCCTATCACGACCACGGCGTGGTCGGCTTCGACGTCAACCCGCTGCGCTCGACGACCGCGTCGTTCAGCGTGGCCGGCGCCAAGCTGACCAAGAAGGCCGGTAAGTACATCGTTGCTTGCGTGCAGCGCTTCGGCAGCCAGGAGCCTGGCTTTGGGTATGAAGCGCGCCCGCTGGTGCGTGAAGCGAACCTGACCGACTACCGCAAGAAGCCCCACTTCGCGAAGTCGGGCATCATGGAGCACGGCAAGCCGCCGCCCGACGCGCCCGTCGTACACCCGCCGACCAAGTCGCTGTATGGCGACTGGGATTACTCGAAGGGGTACCAGTGGGGTCTGGCCATCGACCTCAACAGTTGTACTGGGTGCAACACGTGCCTGGTCGCCTGTGTGGCCGAGAACAACATCATGTCAGTGGGCAAGGATCAGGTGCGTCGCGGTCGCGAGCTGCACTGGATCCGCATGGACCGCTACTTCGTCGGCAACGACGATGAAGCGCGCGTCGTGCACCAGCCGATGACCTGCCAGCAGTGCGAGACCGCCCCGTGCGAGAACGTCTGCCCGGTCGCCGCAACGGTCCACAGCCCTGAAGGGCTCAACGACATGGCGTACAACCGCTGCATCGGCACGCGGTACTGCGCCAATAACTGTCCCTTCAAGGTGCGGCGCTTCAACTTCTACAACTACTCCAAGGGTCAGCCCGAGCTGATCCACATGGTGCGCAACCCCAATGTGACGGTGCGTTTCCGTGGGGTCATGGAGAAGTGCACGTACTGCGTGCAGCGCATCAACCTGGGTAAGCGTCAGGCCAAGATGGCCAACGACGCCAAGGTTGCTGCGACAATCATCGGTTCGATTCAGGTTGCTTGCCAGCAAGCCTGTCCGGCCGATGCGATCACCTTCGGTGATATCAACAACCCGCAGAGCAAGGTCGCACGGCTCAAAAAGCAGGATCGCGATTATCTGATGTTGCGCGAGCTGAACCTCAAGCCGCGCACGTCCTACCTTGCCAAGGTGTCCAACCCCAACCCCAAGATGGGCGGGTGAGATGGCGAGCTTGACGCAAGAAACAGTCTTTCCGCCGCCGCTGGTCGGTGGTGATCCCACCTTCGGGTCGGTCACCGAGGCGGTCTGCAAGATCGTCGAAAAGCCCCCCACAATCGCGTGGCTTGTGTGCTTCGGCGCTGCATCCACCGTGTTGTTGGGCCTGCTCGGCACCATCGCCTACCTGATCTGGGAAGGCACCGGCATTTGGGGTCTCAACAACCCCATCGGCTGGGGTTGGGCCATCGTCAACTTCGTGTTCTGGGTTGGCATCGGCCACGCTGGTACGCTGATTTCGGCGGTGCTCTTTTTGTTCCGGCAGAAGTGGCGCACGGCGATTAACCGGTTTGCGGAGGCGATGACGATCTTCGCCGTCATCTGCGCGCTGGTCTTCCCTGGCATTCACGTGGGTCGCATTTGGGCGGCCTACTGGATGTTCCCGCTGCCGAACCAGATGGGCATGTGGCCGAACTTCCGCAGCCCGTTGCTGTGGGATGTCTTCGCAGTCTCGACCTACTTCACGGTGTCGTTGCTGTTCTGGTACGTCGGTTTGGTGCCTGACCTCGCAACGTTGCGTGACCGGGCCAAGGGCAAGGTTGCCTTCTACGCCTACGGGATCTTCTCGCTGGGTTGGCGCGGTGCGAACCGTCACTGGCAGAACTACGAGCGTGCGTACTTGCTGCTCGCTGGTTTGGCGACGCCGCTCGTGCTCTCGGTGCACACCATCGTGTCCTTCGACTTCGCGGTCTCGGTCATCCCAGGCTGGCACACGACGATCTTCCCGCCGTACTTCGTGGCGGGCGCCATCTTCAGTGGTTTCGCGATGGTGCTGACTCTGTCGATCCCCGCACGGGCGATCTTCGGGCTCAAGGACTTCATTACGGTCCGGCACATCGAGAACATGAACAAGATCATCCTCGTGACCGGCACGATGGTTGGCTACGCGTATGGGATGGAGTTCTTCATCGCCTGGTACTCAGGCAGCCCGTATGAGTCCTTCGCGTTCGTGAACCGTGCATTCGGTCCGTACGCTTGGGCCTACTGGATCATGGTGAGCTGCAACGTCATCACGCCGCAGTTCTTCTGGTTCAAGCGGTTCCGCACCAGCATCATGGCGACGTTCGTTCTCTCGATCTTCGTCAACATCGGCATGTGGTTCGAGCGCTTCGTCATTACGATGTCGCTGCATCGCGACTTCCTGCCGTCGTCGTGGGACTACTTCACGCCGACGCTGTTTGACTGGGCGTGCCTGATTGGCTCGTTCGGCTTGTTCTTCACATTGTTCCTGCTGTTCATGAAGTTCCTGCCGGCGGTCGCCATCTCCGAAATCAAGGGCGTGATGCCCCAGGCCGACCCGCACTGGAAGGGCTACCACAAGGGGGCCGACCATGGGTGAGGCGCACGGCATTGACTCCAGCGGCGTCGAGTCGCGCAGCGTTGAGTCACGAAATTGGGGCGTCCTCGCTGAGTTCGCGAACCCGGCTGAGTTGCTCGAAGCAGCCCAGAAGCTGCACGACCAGGGCTACACCAAGTTCGAGACCTGGTCGCCGTTCCCCATTCATGGGATGGACGACGCCATGGGCCTCAGCGGCTCGAAGGTGCCTTGGATTGCGCTCGCAGGCGGCCTGACGGGCGTCTCCATCGGTGCGTCCCTGCAGTGGTGGAGCGGCGCTGTCGCGTACCCCTTGGTGATCGGTGGCAAGCCACTGTTCGCTTGGGAGTTCGGCATGCCCGTCATGTTCGAGCTGACCGTCCTCCTCTCTGCGTTCGGTGCCGTCTTCGGCATGTTCGCGCTGAACAAACTGCCTAAGGCGTTTCACCCCTTGGACCGCATCAAGCGCTTCAAGAAGGTGACCGACGACGCGTTCTTCATCACCATCGAGGTGACCGACCCCAAGTTCGACCTGGACAGCGCACAGCGTGTCCTCGCCGATCTGGGCGGCAGCCACGTGACCGTGGTCAAGGAGTGATGACGATGAATCGAATCGTACCTCTCCTCTTGCTGGCGATCGCGCTGCCCACTGGGCTCAGCGGCTGCCGTGGCGAGCCTTCAGAGAACCCGCCGGTGCACCTGAATCCGAACATGGATACGCAGGACAAGTACAAGCCCCAGCGTGTCAGCACATTCTTCAAGGACGGCCGCGCAATGCGCCCGTTGGTCAAAGGCACCGTCGGTCGCGACGTGATGGCGACTGACGTGCTCGGCGAGCGTGACGACCGCTTCTTGCGAGACGATGACGCGCTCTGGCGCGGCACCGATGAGTCGGGCAAAGAGATCACCAAGATCCCGATGCCCGTGACCGCAGCGCTCATCGCCCGTGGTCAGGCTCGCTACAACATCTACTGCACGCCCTGTCACGATCAGAGCGGTTCCGGCCAGGGCATGGTTGCCCGCGCCAAGGCGGGTCTAGCCGCCGTACCGAGCTATCACCAGGACTACATGCGCGCCTACACCGACGGCTACATCTTCAACGTGATTACCAACGGCTCCAAGTCGGGGCTCATGGGTGCCTACAAGCACCAGGTAAACGCTGCGGATCGCTGGGCCATCGTCGCGTACGTTCGCGCATTGCAGCGTAGCCAGTTCGCCACTGCCGCGGACGCGCCTGAGGGGAAGCTCTGATGGGCCACGGCAAGGACTTTACCGATTCGCCTGTGATCTCTTCGGGCGCTGCCAACAAGGCCTTTCGGCTTGGCATGGTCGTCGGCGTCATTGGCGTCGCGGCAAGCATCGCAGGGTATTTCGTCGGCGACGCCGAGATGCAGAAGCAATTCTTCTTCTCGTGGCTGACCGGCTTCTCCTTCGTGCTGACCGTCAGCTTGGGTGGCCTGTTCTTCATCCTGATTCACCACATCAGTCGCGCAACATGGAGCGCAGGCCTGCGACGTACGGCTGAGAACGTCGCCGCAAACCTGCCATGGCTGGCGATCGCGTTTATCCCGATCGTACTGGGCATGCACGACCTGTATCACTGGACCCACGCCGACGCGGTCGCACAGGATCCGTTGCTCCAGGCGAAGGCGAGCTACCTCGATTCGACCTTCTTCTTGGTGCGTGCAGCGTTCTACTTCGCGGCCTGGACGCTCATGGCGCTCTGGTTCCGTAGGAAGAGCGTTGCTCAAGACACGAGCGGCGACATCAACCTGACCTTCAAGATGCGCAGCCGGGCGCCTGTGGGCATCCTGGCCTTCGCCATCACTGTGTCCTTCGCGGCCTTTGACTGGCTCATGAGCCTCGACCCGCACTGGTTCAGCACTATGTTCGGTGTTCAGGTCTTTGCGGGCTGCATGGTGTCGTTCCTTGCGACGCTCGGCATCGCCAGCTTGTGGCTGACGCGGGGCGGACGCTTCGAGAACACACTGACCGTCGGCAACATCCACGATGTGGGCAAGCTGATGTTCGGCTTCACCATCTTCTGGGCATATGTTTCGTTCTCGCAGTACTACCTCATCTGGTACGCGAACATTCCTGAGGAGACCGCCTGGTTCTACCTGCGGACGCACAACGGGTGGGAGAACGTCGGTCGTCTGATCATCTTCGGTCACTTCATGGTGCCCTTCTGGGTCATCCTGAGCCGCCACATGAAGCGCAACCGGACCGTGTTGGGCCTCATCTGTGGCTGGATGCTGCTGATGCACTTCGTCGACCTGTACTTCTTGGTCATGCCGACGCTGCACCATCATGGACTGCACCCGCATTGGCTCGACCTGACCTGTGTCTTGGGTATGTCCGGCTTCGCCACCGCATTGTTTGCGCGTCGCTATCTCAACACCGCTGGCGTCGCCGCCAAGGACCCGCAGCTCGTCGCTTCGATGGAGTACGACAATGTCTGACGCCCATCACGACGACCATGCGCTTCCGCCGCCAGAGCCCGACCACATCAACGCTGGCAACGTCTTCTTTTGGGGCGTCATTACGTTCGTCCTGCTGGTCGTCTGCATCGGGTTGCTCGGCAGCTACTTCTGGGTCGAACGGGTCGCGGAAGATGTCGCCAAGGTCAACAACTCAGGCAGGCACCAGGTCGCGAAGAAGGCGCTCAAGGCTGACGAGAAGCAGCGCCTGACGACCTATAAGAAGCTCGACGACGGTCGGGTTCAGATTCCGATCGAGCAGGCCATGAAGCTCGTCGTGACTGACTACAAAAAGGCCAACTGACCGGTGACTCTGCGTCTCCCCAATCTCCGACAGGTCGCGCTCCCTCTGGCGCTCCTTGCCTGCTTCGCGGCATTGCCCGCGTCGGCAGAGAAGGTCCAGAACCCGAACGCATTGTTGGAGAACATCGACGTAGTTGAGCGCCTCGGTGAGACCGTGCCGCTCGATCTGGAGTTTCGCGACGAGAATGGCCAGCCGGTCAAACTTGGCGACTACTTCAAGGGCGACAAGCCTGTGCTGCTCAACCTCGGCTATTTCAAATGCCCGATGCTCTGCAACATGGTGCTCAACGGTATGGTTGGCGGCCTCCAGGACCTGTCCTGGGTGGCCGGCGATGAGTTCCGTATCGTCACGGTGAGCATCGACCCGCGCGAAGGCCCCAAGCTGGCGCGCGAGAAGAAGGCCACCTACATCAAGCAACTCGGCAAGCCCAAGGCGGCCAAAGGCTGGCATTTCCTGACTGGCCGTCGCGAGAACATCAAGGCGCTCGCGGCCGCAATTGGGTTTGGGTACGAGTACGACACGAATCGGATGGAGTACGCCCATGGCGCGTCCATCTTCTTCTTGTCACCGACAGGCAAGATCACCCGCTACTTGTACGGCATCGAATACGAAGCCAAGCAGCTGCGCCTCGCCCTCGTTGAGGCGGGTGAAGGCACCGTTGGCAATGCCATCGATCGCTTCCTGCTGCGCTGCTACCACTACGATCCGCATAGCCGGAAGTATGGGGTGTACGTGTGGGGCGTCATGCGCGCTGGCGGATTGCTGACATTCTCGTTTATCGCAATTATGCTTTTCGTTTTCTGGCGGCGTGAGCGCCGTCGCGGATACGGCGCTATCAGCGCCGATCCAGATACGACTCGGGCGTCGACGCCCGGGGGGGTTTAGTCAATGGCGAACCCAGCCGAATCGGGATCGTTTTGGATGCCACCGCAGGCGTCCACGGTCGCGGCAGATGTTGATAGTCTTTTCGACTTCGTCATGCTGCTTAACTACATCTTCTTCGCGCTGATCCTGTTTGGGACGGTGTTCTTGGTGATGAAGTATCGACGCAAGTCGGACGATCAACTCGCCACAGGACAAGTCCGGCACAACGTGAAGCTCGAGGCGCTTTGGACCTTCGGACCGTTGATCGTATTGATCTTCGTGTTCGTCTGGGGCTTCCGCGTCTTCCTGGACCAATCGGTCGCCCCCGAGGGCGCCTATGAGGTCCAGGTCACGGCGAAGAAGTGGGCCTGGTCATTCAAGCACCCCAACGGGTCGCAAGAATTTGCCAAGCTCACGGTGCCGAAGAATCGCCCAGTCAAGCTGGTCATGCGCTCGCAAGACGTGCTGCACAGCTTCTTCGTGCCGACGTTCCGCGTGAAGCAGGACGTCGTCCCGGGCCGCTACACCACGATGTGGTTTGAAGCGACCAAGGCGGGCGAGCACCAAGTGCTGTGCACGGAGTACTGTGGCAAGGATCACTCTTCGATGATGGCCGTGGTCAATGTCATCGAAGTGCCGGATCCAGACGGCTGGGAAGGCCCGAAGATCACGAAGCCTAATGGAAAGACGTTGGCTCAATGGGGCGGCGATCTTTACAAGAGTGTCGGGTGTTCGGCCTGCCATTCCCTGGACGGCAGCAAGGGCACGGGCCCGTCGTTCAAGGGGCTATACGGCAAGATGGAGACGCTGACCGACGGTCAGGTCAAGGTAGACGAGAATTATCTGGTCGAGTCGATTCATGATCCCAAAGCCAAGATCGTCAAGGGCTTCGGACCGGTCATGCCATCGTACAAGGGCCAGGTTGAAGGCGAGATGCTCGATGCAATCGTCGCCTTCATCAAAGCGCAGAAGTAAGCGGGACTGACGATGAGCATGACAACGACGCAGGCTGCGGTCGATCACGCCAACGACCCGCAGGAGACCGACTACATTCGGGCCAAGCGCGGTCTGAAGAGCTGGTTGATCACGATCGATCATAAGCGCATTGGCGTGATGTATCTGATCGCCGTGGGGCTGATGTTCCTGGCTGGTGGCGTCTTCGCG
>OJFM01000190.1_pt1 | contig 10139 bp, 5 predicted proteins | sample 1594211 | NCBI WGS metagenome assembly OJFM01 (sample SAMN05416783, study PRJEB24817) | seawater metagenome | isolation source: Sea water | place: Canada:Atlantic | collected 2013-11
TTTTCAGAACCGCTACAACTTCGCCCAGAATCTCAGATTGTCTACTCGCGGATTTGGTGCCAGAGCGCCCTTCGGTATTCGGGGTATCCGGATTCAGGTGGATGGTATCCCCTACACGCTGCCCGATGGCCAGTCCCAGATCGATGCCATTGATCTGGATTCCGCCCAGCGAATCGAGGTCATTCGGGGGCCTGCCTCCGTTCAGTATGGGAATGCCGCGGGCGGTGTGATCGATATTTCCACTGCGTTGGGTGATGAGCTGCCCCAGGGCGGTCGGCTGCGGCTCGATGGCGGCAGTGACGACTATCGCAAGGCCGCGATACAGGGAAATGGCGTTGATGGTGATACCAGCGGCATAGCAACGCTTTCCTGGCTGACCTTTGATGGCCACCGGGAGCAGAGCAAGGCAGAGAAAGCACTGTTCAACGCCCGTGTGGCACGGGATCTGGATTCTGGACGGCGGATAACCGCCACATTCAACGCGCTGCATAACCCCAAATCCGAAGATCCGGGTGGGCTCACCCTGGCCCAGGCCGAAGAAGATCCGGAGCAGGCCACCGCATTGGCCAAGAGGCTGGACAGCAGCCAGACCGTGAACCAGCAGACCCTGGGTGTAAGATTTGAAGACTCGGGCGTCCTTCCCGGCCAACTCACCCTCGATACCTTCTACACTCACCGGGATTTCGCACAGCAGTTGCCGTTTCCCGGAAGCAGCCGCATAGCCTACGACCGGCACTTTTACGGCATCAGTTCCCAGTATCAGCAGGAATCGACGCTGGCCGGATTGCCTCTGGTGTGGGTAACCGGCCTGGATGTTCACCATCAGTCCGACGACCGGCGCCGCTATTCGGTGTCTATCGATGGCGATATCACCGGCCAGACCCAGGCGGAAAACCAGAGTGCTACCAATGTGGCGGTGTTTGGCCAGGGCGACCTGGCGCTGAGCGACGCACTCAACGTCTCCCTTGGCGTGCGGTTCGACCGGTTGCGTCTGGCCATTGACGACGACTGGCTGCAAGACGGTAACGATGATTCGGGCAACCGGACTTTCCGGGAATACAGTGGCGTTGCCGGTATCAGCTACAAGCTGGCACCGGCGCACCAGGTATACGCCACCCTCGGTACGGCGTTCGAGTCACCCACCTTTACCGAGTTTGCCAATCCGAATGGCGGCGGCTTCAATCCCGAGCTGGAGCCGCAGCAGGCATTGAATCGTGAGATGGGTATGCGCGGCATGCTTGGCCGTGGCCTCAGCTATGACATGGCCCTGTTCTCCATCCGGGTGGAGGACGAGATCCTGCCCTTTAACGTGGGCGATCAGACCTTCTACGAAAACGCCGGCGAAACCCGTCGCAATGGTTTTGAACTGGGTCTGGCCTGGGACCTTTCGTACGCCTGGCGGGTAACCAGCGCGCTGACCCTGGCGGATTACGAGCTAAGGGACTTTGTGGATGAGCAGGGCAACGACGCCAGCCGCAACGCTATTCCAGGTCTGCCGGAGCAACTCTGGGTGAGCGAGCTGGAGTGGCGCGGTGCAGCCGGTCGTTTCGCGGCTCTGGAGTGGCAGTATGTGGGCGAGTTCTACGCCGAAAACAGCAACCAGACCCTGGTGAGTGACTATTGGCTGGTCGGTATGCGTGCCGGCGATTCAGTACGGATGGCGGATCAGACCCTGAACCTGTATGCCGGAATCCGCAATCTGCTGGATCAGGACTACTTCAGTAACGTGCGGATAAATGCCAACGCGAACCGCCCTGTGGAAGACCGGGGCTATTTCGAATCCGCCCCGGGAAGAACTTTTTATGCGGGCCTGGAATGGGTATTCTGAGGGGCGATAACAACACAAACAGTAGGGATTTTTAATTCATGCAAACCAAGTTCCTTCTCGAAGAAAGCCAGATGCCGAAATACTGGTACAACCTGCAGGCGGACCTCCCCGAGCCGCTGCCGGCCGTCTTGCATCCGGGTACCCAGCAGCCGGTGGGCCCATCGGATCTGGAACCGTTGTTTCCGATGGCGCTGATCGAACAGGAAGTGACCACCGAACGGGAAATAGAGATTCCTGAGCCGGTGCGTGATGTCTACAACCTATGGCGTCCGGCGCCGCTTTATCGGGCCCATCGCCTCGAGAAGGCCCTCGGCACGCCGGCAAAGATTTTCTACAAATACGAAGGCGTGAGCCCGGCCGGCAGCCACAAGCCGAACACCGCGATTCCGCAGGCCTTCTACAACCGCGAAGCGGGCATCCGCACCCTCACCACCGAAACCGGTGCAGGGCAGTGGGGCACATCGCTGTCCTTTGCAGGCTCCCTGTTCGATATCGATGTTACGGTGTTCCAGGTTAGGGTTTCCTATAACCAGAAGCCCTATCGCCGGGCGGTTATGGAAACCTACGGTGCCAAATGTGTGGCCTCGCCTTCGGAACTGACCGAGTTTGGCCGCAAGGTGCTGGCTGAGACGCCGGACCACACAGGCAGCCTGGGGATCGCTATCTCCGAAGCGGTGGAACTGGCGGTTCAGGACCCGAACACGAAGTATGCCCTGGGTTCGGTGCTCAACCACGTATTGCTGCACCAGAGCATCATTGGCCTGGAAGCCATGCAGCAGATGGAAATGGCGGACTGCTGGCCCGATGTGATTGTGGGTTGTACTGGCGGTGGTTCCAACTTTGCCGGAATTGCTTTCCCGTTTATGGGGCACGCCCTGAGAGGCGGCGAGAAATCCCGGATTGTGGCGGTAGAGCCCTCGGCCTGTCCCACGCTGACCCGGGGCAAGTACGCCTACGATTACGGTGATACCGCCCACATGACCCCGCTGACCAAGATGCATACCCTGGGCTCCGGCTTTACACCGCCGGGCTTCCACGCCGGCGGTCTGCGGTACCACGGTATGGCACCCCTGGTTTCACATGCCAAGGAGCTGGGGCTGTTTGATGCGGTGTCCTACACTCAGCGGGAGTGCTTCGAGGCCGGCGTTCTGTTTGCGAGGAACGAAGGTATCGTGCCGGCTCCGGAGGCCAACCATGCGGTCAAGGGTGCCATTGACGAAGCCCTGCGCTGCAAGCGGGAAGGCAAGGATGAGGTGATCCTGTTCAACCTCTGCGGTCATGGCCATTTTGATATGGCAGCCTACACCTCCTACTTCGCCGGTGAACTGAGCGACCACGAGTACGACGAACAGGAACTGGCCATGGCCCTGTCCGGGCTGCCCTCGGTCAACGCCTGATCAGTCGTCTTTCGCCCGCTGTTTGAAAATCGTACCCCCGCCGCCGGCATCCAGTTGTCGGATGGCGGTGGGTGCGCCCTCGTCATCCAGTCGCACGTCTCCGATGCCCGCGCCGTTCCACAGCCGCTCGCCGGCCTCGCGGCCCTCGGGTAGCTGGGGGAAATCCACATGCGCCGTCTCTTGGTGAACCAGTTAAGGGGCGACCAGGGTGCGAACAGCCAGCGATTGAGCCGGTCCAGCCATTCCAGCAGGGCGTTGGGGAATTCGTTCTTGATGCCGCTACTGGTGATCTGCCAGACGCGGGGACCGTTCTGTTTGTGGCGCACCCTCACATCGTAGGCAAACGAATAGTGAACATCGCCTGAGAGAATCACGAAGTGTCTGGGCGTTCGGGGGTGGCCGAAGATATTCAGTAGCACACTGGCCGCGCCCCGATGCGCCATCCAGTTTTCAGCATCCACCAACAGCGGCTTGCCAAAGAAGGTAAACACCCGCTGGATCATCTCGATGAGCTTTACCCCGAACATTGGCGCCGGCGAAACCACCACGACGGCATCCTCGCCCATGATTTCGTGTTGAAAATCGGTCAGTGATTCCCAGTCCATCAGTCCGGAGGGGTGACTGCGCCGGATTTCGCTCCGCCAGCGATGGGTGCGGGTGTCCAGCACCACCAGTCTGGGTGATGTTGGCAGGCTGAAGTGCCAGTGTTGAAAGTGGAACAGCTGGTCGATCAGATCATCCTGAATGGCCGTATCCAGCTCGTGTTGCCCGTTGCTGGACTCGAACAGCCTCTGACACTGTTCGATCAGTTGGCCGAAATTGCCAGGCTGGTTGCCCCAGCCCTGGCACAAAAGATAGCCCAGCAGGGCATTGCCAATAATGCGCCGGGAAAAGGGGTGTTCGTAAGCGGTGGTTTCCCAGAGCGCGGAGAGATTCCAGTCGTCCGTCACGTCATGATCGTCAAAGATCATATAGACGGGCACGTTGGCCATGGCCCGCGCTGCCTGCGGAAGGCTCTTGCGGAACTCGTTGATGGCGGCCTGTTCTTTCCGATAGCGCGCCAGCTCGTCCGGGTCATCGACCGGTTCAGCACTGGTCACACACGCCCAGGGTTCCGGGGACCAGACCAGCAGATACATGGCCATCACCTCGGCAAAGGAAATCAGGTGATTGCCCGCATTGGCCGTGGTGAACACCGGTTTGCGGACGCCACCGAAGAAGCGCTCGGTCAGGTCTTCATTGAATTCGGATTCCGGCAGCAGTTCATCCCGGTGGTAATAGGCATTCGCCACCGAAGTCAGTTCCTTGCTGTGCGAAAGCGAGGCGCCTTCCAGTACCTCCTGGTAAAGGCCCAGTTGGTGAATGACACACTGGATGGCATGTAACATCGGGCCGGCCACATCATCGGCGTAAACCTGGTCGCCGGTCATCAGGAGCAGAGACGGAACGTCCTCAAGCTTCTGTGCCTTCTGCAGTTCTTCATCCACTCGAACCAGCCCATCAGGAGAGGGGTGGTGGGGTCTTCGGCAAGAGCCGTGGAGTATTCGGTCCAGCCTGGATTTCAGGGTAAAGCCTGGCCTCTCCCGGCCCTCGGGGCAGAGATGTGGAGCCCACGTCCGGATCCACTGGCAAGCCTCTGAGCCGTCGGCGGTGAGCCCCAGGTCGTATTCCAGCCGGGTGTCCTTTGGGAGAGTAGCCTCAGGCGTAATGGTCAGCAGGTTCAGCCAGGCTCGGGTACCAATTCTGAGTCGTGAAAACTCTGAATCGGCTAACGGACGATCCAGCAGGAGCTCTGTGCCTTTGAATACCTGAATTGCGAACTCTGACTGTTCGCTGGTTACCAGCCACAGAACAATAGAGTCCGGCGCGGAATGACGTAAAATTGGGCCGGCCAGTACCGGCCCGAATTTGCCATCTGGCTCCAGATTCAGTCCTCCTCAAGTTCTCTTGGCGGGCAGTGGTGGTCTTCCACAACCGTGCCATCGTCCACGCTCTCGAGGTGCACATCAAAGCCCCACAACCGGTGCACGTGCCGCAGGACTTCATCAGTTTCCTTGCCCAGGGGGACGCGGTCCACGGGAATATGGCGCAGGGTCAGTGAGCGATCGCCGCGCACATCCACATTCCATACCTGGATGTTGGGTTCCCGATAGCTGAGGTTGTACTGGCGCGCCAGTTTCTCTCGCAGGTCCCGGTAGCCGGGGTCATCGTGGATGGCGGTTACCCGGTACACGTCTTCCTGGTCATCATTCTGGATTGCGAAAAGTTTCAGATCCCGCATTACCTTGGGGGAGAGGAACTGCTGGATGAAGCTCTCGTCCTTGAAGTTCTTCATCGCAAAATGAAGGGTTTCCAGCCAGTCGCTGCCGGCGATGTCCGGGAACCACTCACGGTCTTCGTCTGTCGGGTTCTCGCAGATCCTGCGCAGATCCGTAAAGATGGAGAATCCCAGGGTGTATGGGTTAATGCCCGAATACCACGGGCTGTTGAATGGCGGCTGGTACACCACCGCCGAGTGGCTCTGGAGAAACTCGAGCATGAAGCCGTCGGTCACCAGCCCCTTGTCGTACATGCGATGCAGCAGGGTGTAGTGCCAGAAGGTGGCCCAGCCTTCATTCATGACCTGGGTCTGGCGCTGGGGATAGAAGTACTGCCCAAGCTTCCGCACGATGCGGATGATTTCCCGTTGCCAGGTTTCCAGCAGGGGCGAGTTCTTCTCGATGAAGTAGAGAATGTTTTCCTGGGGCTCTTCTGGATAGCGTTTGCGACGCCTTACCGGGTCATCGTCCTCGTCAAGCTTCGGTATTGTCCGCCAGAGATCGTTGATGCGCCTCTGCTGGTATTCTTCCCGCTCTTTCTGGCGCCGCACTTCTTCCGACGCCGATATCGGGGCTGGCCGCTTGTAGCGGTCTACCCCATAGTTCATGAGGGCGTGGCAGGAATCCAGGATCTCCTCCACGGCGTCCACGCCATAGCGCTCCTCGCACTCCGCCACGTAATGACGGGCAAACACCAGGTAATCGATGATCGCGCTGGCGTCGGTCCAGGTGCGGAACAGGTAGTTACCCTTGAAGAAGGAGTTGTGGCCATAAGAGGCATGGGCAATAACCAGCGCCTGCATCGGCAGGGTGTTTTCCTCCATCAGGTAGGCGATGCAGGGATTGGAGTTGATCACGATCTCGTAGGCCAGGCCCATCTGGCCGCGCTGATAGCCCTTGGATGTGCTGAGAAACTGTTTGCCGAAGGACCAGTGATGGTAGCCAACCGGCATGCCCACGGAGCTGTAGGCGTCCATCATCTGCTCGGCGCTGATCACCTCGATTTGGTTCGGGTAGGTGTCCAGGCCGAACTCGGCGGCGCACTTGGCAATCTCGTCATCGTATTCCTGGATCAGCTCGAAGGTCCACTCAGAGCCCGTGGAGATCGGCTCCCGGGCCCTGGGCTGATCGCTTTCGGGCGGATTGGGTCGGTCCATGAGGTTAGTCATGCGGCTTTCCTCTCGAACAGCTGGCGGAATACCGGGTAAATTTCACCGGGGTCGGCGATCTGCTGCAGGGCAAAGCTCTGGGGGAATTGCTCCTGGATCTTCTCGTATTCATACCAGAGCATCTGATGGTCCTGCGGCGTGATTTCCACATAGGCAAAGTACTGCACCAGTGGCAGGATATTGTCGGCCAGGATCTTGCCGCACACCGGCGAGTCATCGTTCCAGTTATCACCGTCGGACGCCTGCGCTGCGTAGATGTTCCATTCAGCCGGGGAATAACGGGACTCAATAATCTTGTGCATCAGCTTGAGGGCGCTGGAGACAATCGTGCCCCCGGTTTCCCGCGAATAGAAGAACTCTTCCTCGTCCACTTCCTTGGCGCTGGTGTGGTGCCGGATGAAGACCACTTCGATCTTCTTGTAGTTCTTCTTGAGGAACAGGTACAGCAGGATGAAAAACCGCTTGGCGATGTCCTTGTGCATCTGGGTCATGGATCCGGATACATCCATCAGGCAAAACATCACGGCGCTGGTGGCCGGCTGCGGTTTTTTCAGGTGCTGGCGATAGCGCAGGTCGATTTCATCAATGAAGGGAATGCGGCGAACGTTTGCTTTCAGTCGCGCGATTTCCTCCTCGAGTACCTGGATCTGATCCTCATGGCTGAACGCCGGGTCCAGATCCTCTGGCGCCGATTTCAGCGCTTCAAGCTGCTTTTCCAGATCCCGGATCTTCTTCTTGCGCGCCCCTCCAAGGCCCAGCCTGCGCGCGTGGGCCCCGCGCAATGAGCGTACTACATCCAGCTTGGCCGGCACCCCATCGGTGCTGAAGCCAGAGCGGACATATTTGAACGCTTCGGTATCCTTGAGTTTCTTACGGGCCAGATTGGGCAGTTCGAGATCGTCGAACAGAAAATCCAGGAACTCTTCCTGGGTTATCTGGAAAGCGAACTCATCCATGCCTTCGCCGTCCGGGCTGGCCTGCCCCTGCCCGGAGCCCTGGCCCCCACCACCATCGGGCTTTGGAATGGTGTCACCGGCCACAAACTCCTGGTTGCCCGGATGCACCATCTCCCGCTTGCCGCCCTGGCCATGGTGAAAGATGGGTTCTTCAATGTCGCGAGACGGAATACTGACTTTCTCGCCCCGCTCTATATCGGTGATCGAGCGTTTCTGAACAGCATCCGACACCGCACGTTTGATGTGGTGTCGGTAACGGCGCAGGAACCGTTCACGGTTCACTGCGCTCTTGTTCTTACCGTTCAGTCGCCGGTCGACTATGTGGGTCATTCCCATGGCGTTACTCCAGCTCAGTGAATGGTCACTGACTTAGTGAGACTTGCGAACCCGCAGGTACCATTCAGCCAACAGCCGCACCTGCTTCTCCGTGTAGCCTCGGTCGACCATACGCTCGACGAACTGCTTGTGCTTGTTCTGATCTTCCTGACTCGCTTTCGGGTTGAAAGAAATCACTGGCAACAGATCCTCGGTGTTCGAGAACATCTTCTTCTCGATCACGGCGCGCAGTTTCTCGTAGCTGAGCCAGGACGGATTCTTGCCACCGTTGTTCGCCCGGGCCCGCAGGACGAAGTTGACCACTTCGTTGCGGAAATCCTTCGGGTTGGAAATGCCCGCCGGTTTCTCGATTTTTTCCAGCTCTTCGTTGATTGAGGAGCGGTCGAGGATCTCGCCGGTATCCGGATCCCGGTATTCCTGATCCTGAATCCAGAAATCAGCATAGGTGACGTAACGGTCGAACAGGTTCTGGCCGTATTCGCTGTAGCTCTCGAGGTATGCGGTCTGGATTTCCTTGCCGATAAACTGCACATAGTGCGGTGCCAGGAATTCCTTGATGAACCGGAGATACTTCTCGTGAGTTTCAGCAGGGAACTGCTCCTGTTCGATCTGTTTTTCAAGAACGTAGAGCAGATGCACCGGGTTGGCGGCCACTTCGGTGGTGTCGAAGTTGAACACTTTGGACAGGATCTTGAAGGCGAAACGTGTGGAGAGCCCATCCATACCTTCCATCACGCCGGCGGCGTCACGGTACTCCTGGATCGATTTGGCTTTCGGGTCGGTGTCCTTGATGTTCTGGCCGTCATAAACTCGCATCTTGGAGAAGATGCTGGAGTTTTCCGGCTCCTTGATGCGCGACAATACCGAGAACTGGGCCAGCATATCCAAAGTGTCGGGCGCGCAGGGAGCACCTTCCAGGGAGCTGTTGCTCAGCAGTTTCTTGTAGATCTCGATTTCTTCCGTAACCCGAACACAGTAGGGCACCTTGACGATATAGACCCGGTCAAGGAACGCCTCGTTGTGTTTGTTGTTGCGGAAGGTCTGCCACTCTGATTCGTTGGAGTGGGCCAGGATCACGCCATCAAAGGGCACCGAGCCCATGCCTTCGGTGGTGTTGTAGTTGCCTTCCTGGGTCGCGGTCAGCAACGGATGCAGGACCTTGATGGGAGCCTTGAACATCTCCACGAACTCCATCAGGCCCTGGTTGGCCTTACACAGGCCACCGCTGAAGCTGTAGGCATCCGGATCATCCTGGGAGAAATCCTCCAGCATGCGGATGTTGACCTTGCCCACGAGGGCGGAAATGTCCTGGTTGTTGTCGTCCCCGGGTTCGGTCTTGGAGACAGCAACCTGGTCGAGTACCGACGGATACATCTTTACAACGCGGAACTGGCTGATGTCGCCGCCGAATTCGTGCAGCCGTTTAACGGCCCAGGGCGACATGATGTTTTTCAGGTAGCGAGCGGGGATGCCGTATTCTTCTTCCAGAATCTGGGCGTCTTCGGCCGGATCGAACAGGCCAAGTGGAGATTCGTTCACTGGCGAGCCCTTGATGGCGTAGAAGGGCACTTTTTGCATCAGTGACTTGAGCTTTTCCGCGAGGGACGATTTACCACCGCCCACGGGACCAAGCAGGTAAAGAATCTGTTTCTTTTCTTCCAGGCCCTGGGCAGCATGGCGGAAGAAGGAGACGATGTTTTCTACGGCGTCTTCCATGCCATAGAACTCGGAAAACTCGGGGTACCGCTTGATGACCTTGTTGGAAAATATCCTTGAAAGCCTCTGATCTTTCGAGGTGTCGACGAACTCTGGTTCGCCGATGGCAATTAACATTCTCTCAGCGGCCGTGGCGTAGGCCGTTGGGTCCTTTTTGCAGATCTCCAGGTATTCCTCAAGACTGTATTCTTCTTCCTGAGTACTCTCATACCGGTCTTTGAAGTGCTGCAGTATGCTCATAGATCGCCCTCGCTCGCTGTATCTTCAGCTTTCAGTTCACGCAATTTCCCCGTTGCAGTCAGTTCCGCCCGTCCGGGCGGTTTAGTTAGTTATGGGTGGAAGGAATGGATACTTACAAGCCTGTGCACGATCTTGTCGAGGTCGGCTTGCTTACTGAGATCGGAAGAGCTCACGTCTGA
>OJFM01000199.1_pt1 | contig 9956 bp, 10 predicted proteins | sample 1594211 | NCBI WGS metagenome assembly OJFM01 (sample SAMN05416783, study PRJEB24817) | seawater metagenome | isolation source: Sea water | place: Canada:Atlantic | collected 2013-11
GGCGACCACCGAGATCTACACTCTTTCCCTACACGACGCTCTTCCGATCTGGGAGAGCGCATGGCAGACACCGTCACTGACTTGCTGGTCCGCTACTGGGCCACCGGCTTCTTCATCGTTGCCACATTGGGCCTTTGTGCCTTTATGGTGGGTGCCTCCAGCTTGCTTGGAGGGCGTAGCCGGGGTGTCAGCAAATCCCTCCCTTTCGAGTCCGGCATCGTCGGCACCGGTGATGCCAGACAACGCTTTTCCGTCAAATTTTATCTGGTCGCGATGCTGTTCGTGATCTTCGATATCGAAGCCGTGTTCCTGTTTGCCTGGGCCATTGTCATTCCCGACGTGGGCTGGACAGGATTCTGGGGCGCGGCGGTTTTTATCCTGATTCTGCTGGCCGGTCTGCTCTATGACAGTCGTACCGGTGCCCTGGACTGGGCCCCGGAATCATCCAGCGGTAGACCTCGTAGTCCGGCAGGCTGATTCAACGCACCCGATTACGGCGCGGGCCAACGGTGATTTCGCTGTTGGGTCCAGCGCCCATGGAGGCGCAGCATGTCTTACACACTGACCAGGGCGGAACCTTCGCCGGAAGGTGACACGCAATACCCGGTACGGCAACAGGAACCGTCGGAAGATCCGGTGAAACGCCAGCTTGAACGCAATGTGTTCACCGGCAAGCTGAGCGACGTTCTCAATTCCGCGGTCAACTGGGGCCGCAAGAATTCCCTCTGGCCCTACAACTTCGGGCTGTCCTGCTGCTACGTGGAAATGACCACGGCCTTCACCGCGCCCCACGACATTGCCCGTTTCGGCTCCGAAGTTATCCGCGCATCGCCCCGACAGGCGGATTTCATGGTGATTGCCGGCACCTGCTTTATCAAGATGGCGCCGGTGATCCAGCAACTGTACGACCAGATGCTGGAACCCAAGTGGGTAATATCCATGGGCTCCTGCGCAAACTCCGGCGGTATGTACGACATCTACTCGGTGGTGCAGGGCGTCGACAAGTTCCTGCCAGTGGATGTGTATGTTCCCGGTTGTCCGCCCCGGCCAGAGGCCTTTCTGCAGGGGTTGCAGTTGCTACAGGACTCCATCCAGGAAGAACGCAGACCGCTGTCCTGGGTGGTTGGCGATCAGGGTGTCTATCGGGCGGAGATGCCGTCCCAGCGTGAAAAATGGCGGGATCAGCGCATCCAGGCCACCGAATTGCGCACGCCGGACAAACTGTGACAATCACGACTATGACGACAGGTGCCACTGACATCGAGAGCCTGCTGGGTGATTTCCGCGAGGATGTACTGCATGTGCAGCCCACGCTGACGGGCATGCCGGTATTCTGGGTGTCGCGAGAGAGTATCGTCGATATTTTGGCGCACCTGAAGCAGCAGCGAGCGCCGTTTTCCATGCTCTATGACCTGTCCGCCGTGGATGAGCGCTTGCGTGGTCACAGGAACGGTCTGCCAGAGGCTGACTTCACCGTGTTCTACCACTTGCTGTCGGTGGAGCGTAATGAAGACCTGATCCTGAAGGTTGGGCTGCCAGAGAGCGATTTGCGGGTGCCCACCGTTAGCAACGTCTTCGCCAATGCCAACTGGTACGAGCGGGAAATCCTGGACATGTTCGGCATCGCCGTCGCCGGACACCCGCATCCGGAGCGGATACTGATGCCGCCGACCTGGACGGGCCACCCGCTGAGGAAGGATTACCCCGCCCGGGCCACCGAGTTTGATCCCTATACCCTGACCGTGGAAGGCCAGGATGCCGAACAGGAAGCCATGCGGTTCGACCCGGAAGCCTGGGGCATGCAGCGTGAACGCGACGGGGCGGAGTTCATGTTTCTCAACCTGGGGCCCAATCACCCGTCCGCCCATGGGGCTTTCCGCATTGTGCTGCAACTGGACGGTGAGGAAATCGTCGATTGCGTGCCAGACATTGGCTACCACCACCGGGGCGCCGAGAAGATGGCCGAGCGCCAGTCCTGGCACAGCTTTATTCCCTACACCGATCGCATTGACTACACCGGTGGGGTGATGAACAACCTGCCTTATGTGCTGGCCGCAGAAAAACTGGCCGGTATTGAGGTGCCGGACAGGGTGAAGGTGATTCGGGTGATGATGGCGGAGATGTTCCGCATCACCAGCCATCTGCTGTTCCTCGGGACGTACCTGCAGGATCTGGGGGCCATGACGCCGGTGTTCTACACGTTCAGCGACCGGCAGCGGGGCTATGAGGTGATCGAAGGTATTACCGGATTTCGCATGCACCCGGCCTGGTACCGCATTGGCGGTGTGATGCAGGATTTGCCCCAGGGTTGGGAAAAACTGGTGCAGGGCTTTCTGGACTGGATGCCTGCGCGCCTGAAGGAATACGAGCGGGCGATGATGGAAAACGCCATCGTGCGCGAGCGAACCCGTCATGTGGCGGCCTTCAATACAGCCGAGGCACTGGAGTGGGGGGTGACCGGGCCTAACCTGCGGGCCACCGGCTGCGATTTTGATTTGCGTAAGCAGCGGCCTTACTCCGGTTATGAACAGTTCGACTTTGAGGTGCCGCTTGGCCACAACGGGGATGTGTTCGATCGGGGACAGTTGCGTATCGACGAAATGCGCCAGAGCCTTCGAATCATCCAGCAGTGCGTCAACAATATGCCCGCGGGTGACTACAAGGCGGATCATCCACTGACGACGCCGCCGCCCCGGGAGCGCATGCTCCAGCACATTGAAACCCTCATTACCCACTTTCTGCAGGTGTCCTGGGGGCCGGTGCTGGAACCCAATGAATCCCTGCAGATGATTGAGGCCACCAAGGGCATCAACAGTTATTACCTGACCAGTGACGGCAACACCATGAGCTACCGTACCCGCATCCGTACCCCGAGCTTCCCGCACCTGCAGCAGATACCGGCGGTGATGCGCGGAGGCTTCGTGCCGGACCTGATCGCCCACCTGGGCAGTATCGACTTCGTGATGGCAGACGTGGACCGCTGATGATGGCAACAACACCGCAGACACATCGGCTTATCGGCACCGACGGATTCGAACTTCATCCGGCGGACGAGGCTGCGATGCTGGAAGAAGTAGGGCACTATGAGCAGCCTCAGGCCGCGTGCATTGAGGCCCTGAAAATCATCCAGCGCCGATACGGCTGGGTGCCGGATGGTGCCATTGGCGCCATTGCAAAGGTGCTTGGTATCGGCCCCGCGTCGGTAGAGGGCGTGGCGACCTTCTACAGCCTGATCTTCCGTCAGCCGGTGGGCCGGCATGTGGTGCTGGTCTGTGACAGCAGTTCCTGTTTTCTGAGTGGTTTCGACGAATTGAAACAGGCGTTGGCGAGCCATCTTGGAATCGACTATGGCCAGACCACAGAAGACGGCCGGTTCACCCTGCTGCCGGTCTGCTGCCTGGGTGCCTGCGATGGCGCGCCGGCGCTGATGATTGACGATGATACCTATGGCCCGGTGTCGCCGGACGACCTGCCGGGCCTGCTGGAGGGTTACCCATGAGCGAGTCCATTTCCAGCCAGCGAACATCCGTGCGTTATCGCAGCCGGCTGTTGCAACCGGAGGCGGACCGTCATCCGGATACCCATCCGCTGACCTGGCGGCTGCGGGACGACGGCGAAGTGATCTGGCTTGACGAATACCTGCGCAAGGAAGGCTACCAGTCGATTCGCAATGCGCTGGACAATGGCGACCCTCAGGCCATCATCGCCACCATGAAAGACGCCAATGTACGAGGTCGCGGCGGTGCAGGCTTTTCCGCCGGGCTCAAGTGGAGCCTGACCCTGCAGGGCGGCGACATGCCCCGGGGCTACCTGATCTGCAATGCGGACGAAATGGAACCAGGCACCTTCAAGGACCGCCTGCTGATGGAGCAACAGCCTCACCTGCTGATCGAAGGCATGATTCTGGGGGCTTTGGCCAACAATTCCTTTTACGGCTACATCTTCCTACGCGGTGAATACGTGGAGGCCGCGCGAGTTCTGAACCGAGCTCTGGACGAAGCCAGGGAGGCCGGTTGGCTGGGCGCCAGCATTAATGGCAGCGGCTTTGATTTCGACATTGCCGTGCATACCGGCGCAGGGCGGTACATCTGTGGCGAGGAAACCGCACTGATCAATTCGCTGGAAGGCAAACGGGCCAACCCCCGTGCCAAGCCGCCGTTCCCGGGCCAGTCCGGGGCCTGGGGCAAACCCTCTGTGGTGAACAATGTGGAAACCCTGTGCAACGTGCCGGCGGTGATCCTCAAGGGTGCGGACTGGTATCAGGCACTATCCGGTGATCGCACTGACGACGGTGGCAGCAAACTCTATGGCGTGTCCGGCCCGGTGGAGAAGCCCGGCCTGTGGGAATTGCCCATGGGGACAACCGGCGCAGAAATCCTTGAGCGGGCTGGGGGTATGCGTGGCAACCGATCACTCAAGGCCTGGCTGCCAGGCGGCGCCAGCACCGGGTTTCTGTTGCCGGAGCATCTCGAGCTGCCGCTGGATTTCGACACCGTGGGCAAAGAAGGCAGTCGTCTGGGGACGGGATTGCTGACGGTGGTGCCTCAGGAACAGAGCATGGTGGCGCTGATGCGCAACCTGGAGGAGTTTTTTGCGCGGGAATCCTGTGGCTGGTGCACCCCCTGTCGGGACGGGCTGCCGTGGACGGTCAAACTGCTGTGGGCACTGGAACTGGGGCAGGGTGAAACTGGCGATATCGAACTACTGGACAAGCTGGCGGCGGACTGCGGCCCAGGGCTGACCTTCTGCGCCCATGCGCCCGGCGCCGCCATGCCGTTACAGACGGCCCTCAAACACTTCCGGAAGGAGTTTGAGCAGGGCGTCAGCAAACCCAGGGGTAAGGCCCATCAGGACCCGATTCCGGTGGGAGAAGTCTGAGCAAAAGTCATCGAAGGATAGGCAGGCAACATGGCGACGATTCACGTGGATGGACAACGCTATACGGTCAATGGAGCCCACAACCTGCTCCAGGCGTGTCTGTCCCTCGGCCTGGATATTCCCTATTTCTGCTGGCACCCGGCCATGGGCAGTGTGGGTGCCTGTCGCCAGTGCGCGGTCAAACAGTATAAGGACAAGGACGACGACAAGGGCATGGTGGTGATGTCCTGCATGACGCCCGCCGCGGACCAGACCCGCATTGATATCGACGATGAGGAAGCCAAAGCCTTCCGCGCCAGTGTGGTGGAGTGGCTGATGATCAACCATCCCCATGACTGCCCGGTGTGCGAGGAGGGCGGGCATTGTCACCTGCAGGACATGACGGTGATGACCGGCCATGATCGCCGCCGTTACCGGTTCCGCAAGCGCACGCGCCGGAACCAGTATCTGGGGCCGTTCATTGCCCATGAGATGAACCGGTGCATTACCTGTTACCGCTGTGTGCGTTTTTACAACGACTACGCTGGTGGTACCGACCTGGGGGCCTTTGGTGCCAAGGATAATGTCTATTTCGGTCGCTACGAAGAAGGCATTCTGGAAAGCCCCTTCGCCGGCAATCTTACGGAAGTATGCCCCACAGGCGTGTTCACGGATCAGAGCCATTCCGAACGTTACACCCGCAAGTGGGATTTGCAGTTTGCGCCCGGCATCTGCCACCAGTGTTCAATGGGCTGCAACATCAGCCCGGGGGAGCGGTACGGAGAGTTGCGCCGTATTGAAAATCGCTACCACGGTGAGTTGAACGGGTATTTCCTCTGTGACCGGGGCCGGTTCGGCTATGGTTACGTCAACCGCGCAGACCGGCCGCGACTGCCGGAATGTCGGGAATCGTCAGACAGTAATCCGGTCAGCCTCGAAGTGGACACCGCTCTGGCCCGTATCAGCGACGCTCTGCGCCATTCGCGCCGGGTGATCGGCATCGGCTCGCCACGGGCCAGCCTGGAGAGTAATCACCAGTTGCAGGCATTGGTCGGCGTGGAAAACTTTTCCACCGGCATTGAGTCGCGGGAACAGACCTGCCTTGACCTGATGAATCATCTGCAACGCCATACCGGCCTGCCAACGCCCACGCCCCGCGAGATGGAAGATCACGACGCCGTGCTGGTTCTGGGCGAAGACCCGGTCCAGAGCGCCGGTCGTCTGGGCTTGAGCCTTCGCCAGGCCGCGCTGTCGCGCCGTGACGCACTGGGCGAGGCCATTGGTGTGCCCGCCTGGAATGCCGAAGCCCTCAAAACCCTGGCGCAGGATCGTTACCACCCGCTGTTTATCGCCTGGCCCACGACAACGGAGCTGGACGATGTGGCTGCGGCTCGTTATGCCTTGAGTCCCGATGAGATTGCCAGCCTTGGCTTTGCGGTGGCCCATCGGATCGACCCGGCCGCCCCGCCAGTGGAAGGGCTTTCTGAGGCCATGGTTGAGGCTGCTGAAACCATTGCCACTGCTTTAATGGCGGCGGAGCGCCCTTTGGTGGTGAGTGGTGGATCGCTGGCCTCCGAACCGGTACTGGAAGCGGCCGGGAATGTGGCCAGAGCATTGTCCCGGCGCGCAAAACGGGGAGGGCTGGCACTGATACGGCGCGAGGCCAACAGCACGGGCTTGTCGCTGATGGGCGGCCAACCGTTGGACTGGGTACTGGAGGAACTGACCAATGGCCACGCGGATGCCGTGGTGGTGCTGGAAAACGACCTGTACCAACGAGTGCCCCGGCAAACGGTGGATGCAGCGCTGGCACAGGCAGAGATCTGCGTGGTGCTTGATCATCAACGCACGGCAACGGCTGAGCGCGCCAACTTCCTGCTGTCCGCGGCCAGTTTCGCGGAGGCGGACGGTACGCTGGTTAATCTGGAGGGCCGGGCGCAACGCTTCTTCCAGGTATATGACCCAAGTTACATGCGGCCGGAAAGCCGTATTCATGAAAGCTGGCGCTGGTTGCACGCACTGGCGGTGAACCTTCAAGGCGAGAGGGCCGGTGATATCACGCTGGATACCGTCATTGCAGCGTGTGTCGAGGCTCATCCAGAGCTGAGCGGTATGGTGGAGGCCGCTCCCGCCTCACACTACCGCATTGATGGTCTGCAGCTGGCGCGGGAGCCCCACCGGTACAGTGGCCGTACCTCCATGCGGGCTAACCAGAACGTCAGCGAACCACGGGTACCGCAGGACCCGGATTCCGCGTTTGCCTATTCCATGGAGGGCTACAGCGGTTATCACGAGCCCCGGCAGCAGGTGCCCTTTGCCTGGGCGCCCGGCTGGAATTCGCCACAGGCCTGGAACAAGTTTACCGACGAAGTAGGCGGGCATTTGCGCGGCGGTGACCCCGGCGTGCGTTTGATGTGTCCGGTTCCGGGCCAGGGCCATTACAGCCGGCCGCCTCAACGTGCCGAGGGCGTCGAAAGTGGAGAACGCTCGCCAGCTTTACGGGCCCTGATTCTGCCGCGGCTGTTTGGTGGCGAAGAGACGTCCTCATTGGCCGTGCCCATTCAGGAGCGTACGCAAACGCCCAGTGTCACCCTGAGCATGGATGACGCTGAACACTTGTCGATCCGGGGCGGTGACACGGTGACCATCTTTGGGGAAACGCTATTGGTGGTTCAGCAGGATGGCTGGCCCAAAGGCTGGATCGGTCTTCCAGCCGGGCTGATTGCCGGACTGCTTCCGGGAGAGCCGGTAGCACTGGACAACTCTGCCGGAGGTAAGCCATGAGCTGGTGGACTCCGCAACTGGCTGCCATTGCCTGGGGGATGTTCCAGGCACTGGTGATCCTGCTGGGCGCCGTGCTTCTGGGTGCGGTTATGACAGTGGTGGAACGTCGCCTGCTGGGGCTCTGGCAGGACCGTTACGGGCCCAATCGGGTCGGGCCGTTTGGCACTCTGCAACTGGTTGCGGACATGATCAAGATCTTCTTCAAGGAGGACTGGATACCGCCGTTCGCCGACCGGCCGCTGTTCGTCCTGGCGCCGGTGATTGCCTTTGCCTCATTGCTGCTGTCGTTTGTCATTATCCCCATCACCCCCGGTTGGGGCGTGGCGGACATGCACGTTGGCCTGCTGTTTTTCCTGGCCATGGCTGGGGTCAACGTATACGCGGTGTTGCTCGGGGGCTGGTCGAGCGGCAACAAATACGCGCTGCTGGGCGCCATGCGGGCGACGGCCCAGACACTGTCCTACGAAGTGTTCATGGGGTTGTCGCTGATGGGGGTGGTGGCCATCGCCGGGTCGTTCAACCTGCGAGACATCGTCAACGCCCAGGAAGGTTTCTGGTTCATCATTCCCCAGTTCTTCGGTTTCGCCACCTTCCTGATCGCCGGTATTGCTGTCACGCACCGCCACCCGTTCGACCAGCCGGAAGCGGAACAGGAACTGGCCGACGGGTACCACATTGAATACTCCGGCATGAAATTCGGCCTGTTTTTCATCGGCGAATACGTCGGCATGGTGCTGGTGTCGGCGCTGATCGTCACGCTGTTCTTTGGCGGCTGGCACGGCCCGTGGCTGCCACCAATCCTGTGGTTCGCGCTCAAGACCGGCTTCTTCCTGATGCTGTTTATCCTGCTGAGGGCATCGTTGCCCCGGCCCCGATACGATCGCGTGATGAGTTTTGGCTGGAAGGTGTGCCTACCGCTGACACTAATCAACTTACTGGCGACGGGGGCGGTGATGCTCCTGGTGGCTGAATAAGGGAGGACTTATGGAAAGAGAAAAGGTCCCGATCATCAAACACATGCTCTGGCTGTTGCCGGCCACCTGGTCGCAATTGCGCACCCTGGGCATGGTGTTCATGCACAGTTTTCGCAAGCGGGAGACGGTGAACTACCCGGAACAACAGGTCTATCTGCCACCGCGCTACCGCGGCCGCATTGTGCTGACCCGCGATCCGGACGGCGAAGAGCGTTGCGTGGCCTGCAACCTGTGTGCGGTGGCCTGCCCGGTGGATTGCATCTCGCTGCAGAAGGGGGAGCAGGAAGACGGCCGCTGGTACCCGGAGTTCTTCCGTATCAACTTCTCCCGCTGCATCTTCTGTGGCATGTGCGAGGAAGCCTGCCCGACGTCGGCCATCCAGCTGACGCCGGACTTCGAGATGGGCGAGTACGATCGCCAGCAACTGGTGTACGAAAAAGAGGATCTGCTGATCAATGGTCCCGGTAAAGACCATGACTACCACTTCTATAAGGTAGCGGGCATGGCCATTGGTGGTAAGGACAAGGGCCAGGCCCAGAACGAGGAGGCGCCGGAGGATGTGCGCACGTTGTTACCCTGATAGTCACCGCAATAGCGACCGTAAGCCGGAGGAGGGAACCTGATGGAGCTGGCCTTCTATGTCAGCGGACTGGTGGCGGTGCTGGCGACCATTGGCGTGATCACCGGCACGAGCCCGGTTCATGCAGTGGTGTATCTGATTGTGTCGCTGATCGCCGTGGCACTGGTGTTTTTTGCCCTGGGGGCACCGTTTGCCGGCGCCCTGGAAATCATCGTGTATGCCGGGGCGATCATGGTGCTGTTTGTGTTCGTGGTGATGATGCTGAACCTGCGGTCGGATGCAGAGCGGGACCAGTCCTGGCGGAATCCTCGCCATTGGGCAGGGCCGTCGTTGCTAACGTTGCTGCTTCTGGGTGCCCTGGCGGCCCTGATCGGTCAGGGTGGCATGGAGCAGATGATCGATGGTGAGCTGCTGACTGCTCGGGCCGTGGCCCTGACTCTGTTCGGGCCCTGGTTGATGGTGGTGGAGCTGGCCGCCATTCTCCTGCTGGCGGCCCTGGTGACAGCGTCCCATGTGGGGCGGCGCTCAAACCCCCTGCGAAAGCAGAGGTCAATGGACAACCGCAACCAGGGAGGCAACTCATGACGGGAATTCCCATGGAGCATGGGCTGATCCTGGCCGCCATTCTGTTCAGCCTGGGGCTGCTGGGGCTGATGCTGCGTCGCAGCATGTTGTTTGTGCTGATGAGCCTGGAAGTCATGCTCAACTCGGAGATCGGAAGAGCACACGTCTGAACTCCAGTCACAGGTACCATCTCGTAT
>OJFM01000202.1_pt1 | contig 9909 bp, 6 predicted proteins | sample 1594211 | NCBI WGS metagenome assembly OJFM01 (sample SAMN05416783, study PRJEB24817) | seawater metagenome | isolation source: Sea water | place: Canada:Atlantic | collected 2013-11
GAGATCTACACTCTTTCCCTACACGACGCTCTTCCGATCTTTTCACCCTCGATCCTGTCCGCCGACTTCGCCCGGTTGGGAGAAGAAGTGCGCAGTGTCGATGCCGCCGGCGCAGACTGGATACATGTCGACGTGATGGATGGACATTTTGTGCCCAATCTCACGATCGGACCCGGAGTGGTCAAGGCCTTGCGCCCGCATACGCAAAAGCCGCTCGACGTGCACCTGATGGTGTCGCCGGTGGATCAGTGGATCGAGATGTTCGCCGATGCGGGGGCCGACATCATCACCGTTCACCCCGAAGCGGGGCCGCATGTTCACCGCACCGTTCAGGCGATCAGGGGCTGCGGGAAGAAGGCGGGCATCTCGCTCAATCCGGGAACACCCGCCAAAATGCTCGATTACCTGATCGAGGATATCGACCTGGTGCTGGTGATGAGCGTCAACCCCGGATTTGGCGGGCAGAGCTTCATCGCCAGCCAGCTCAAGAAGATCGAAGCGGTGCGCGCAATGATCGACAAGCGCGGGCTGGACGTCCTGATCGAAGTTGATGGCGGCGTGAATGCCGAGACGGCCAGGCAATGTGTCGATGCGGGGGCAGACGTGCTGGTGGCGGGGTCGGCCACCTTCGCCGGCGGGCCGGAACGCTATGCGGCGAATATCGCCGCTTTGAAAGGTGACTGAATGACGGACGATCTGTCGCTGCGCATGCGCCACCTGTCTGACGACTACGGGTCTGATGAAGCGCAGATGGCGATCCCGCTGGCAGACGACACGCCCGAACCACTGGTGCTCGCCGAAGACGAAGAGCCGGTCGAGCGTGAACAGATCGTCGGCTCACGCGAGCTGGCGCTAAGCGATTTCAATCCGCCCGAGATCAGTGCGGGCGAGCGGTTCGTGCGGCTCGCCTATCGGCTGGGGGTGCCCGGCTCCACGCTGGCATCGCCGTTTCGCAAGCCCCAGCGGACGCGTCTGACGGCGACGCCCGAAAGCGTTCTGACAGGCGACCGGGTTGCGGGCACGGCGCTGCGTGCGGGCCATTTCCTGGTCTACGGGGTCAAGGCACCCATCGCACAAGTCGATTTCACCCCCGTGGCCAAGCTTGCGCCGCCATTCGAACAGGCCGTTCACGGTTTCGGCTGGCTGCGCGATCTCGCAAGTAGCGGCACACTTCCGCAATGCACCCCCGTGGCCGAGCGCATCCTTACCGCATGGCTCGCGGCCAATCCGGTCCAGGGCAAGGGCGCGGCGTGGAAAGTCGAAAATGTCGGCCACCGCCTGCTTGCCATGCTGGTCCACGCGCCGCTGGTGCTGTCGGGCAACGACAAGGCGCGGCGTGCCGCCGTGCTGGCGGAAATGTCCGAAACCGCGCGCTGGCTCGACCGCAATGTGACGCGCGCCGACGATCGGCTGGGCGAGGTGATCGGCTGGTGCGCGATCGTCGCGGCGGGATTGTTGCTGTCCGAAGGCAAGCCGCGCCGCCTGTTCGGCGAGTGTGGGCTGGTGCGCGCACTGGGCGAGCTGGTGGGCGAAGATGGCGGTGTGCTGTCGCGCAGCCCGCTGGCGCAGATCGATGCGATTGCCGCGCTGGTCGATCTCAGCGCCTGCTACCGCGCCACACGCCGCGATCCGCCGCAAGCTATCGAAACGATGCTGGGCCTGCTGGTTCCGCCGCTGCTGGCGCTGACCCATGCCGATGGCGGCCTGGGTAACTGGCAGGGCGCTGGCGCGGTGAATGCCGACGCGGTCCGCGCGCTGGTCAAGGCTTCGGGCGTGCGCACCCGTCCGCTGCGCGAGGCGCGGCAGTGGGGCTATCAACGCATCTCCGCGCGCAAGAGCGTGCTGCAGTTCGATGCCGCGCCGCCCCCACTGGCGCGTCACGCGCGCAATGGCTGCGCTTCCACGCTGGCTTTCGAATTTAGCCACGGCGAACACCGCCTGATCGTCAATTGCGGCGGCTCGGCGCTGGCAGGCGGGCTGGTGCCAATGCGGATCGAGCAGGGACTGCGCGCCACCGCTGCCCATTCGACGCTGGTGCTCGGCGATGCCAACTCCACTGCGGTGCTGATCAACGGCAAGCTGGGGCAGGGCGTCGGCAGCGTGGAGCTGGACCGGCGCACGATCGAGCTTGAGAACGGCAGCGCCACGCGCATCGAATCGAGCCACGATGGCTATGCCGGGCGTTTCGGCCTGCTGCACCGGCGCATTCTGATCCTGCGCGACGATGGCACCGAATTGCGCGGTGAGGACCTGCTGGTGCCTTCGGGTCGAAAGGGCAAGCGCGGCAAGGTGCCATTCGCGCTGCGTTTCCATCTTGGTCCCGGCGTGCGGCTGACCGCGTCGGATAACGGGCGCGGTGCCACGCTGGCGCTGCCCGACGGCAGCTTCTGGCAATTCGCGACCGGCGAACAGCAACTCGAAATAGAGGAAAGCCTGTGGACCGATGGCGAAGGCCGTCCACATCCGGTAGAGCAGCTGGTGATCCAGGGACTTGCCTCGCGCGGCGGCGGCAATTTCAGCTGGCTGCTGAAGAGAATGGGATAGACTCAACTTTATGACTCAGGTGACGATCAAGCGGGCACTCCTTTCGGTGTCCGACAAGGACGGTATTGTCGAGCTGGCCAGCCGGCTGGTGAAGGGCGGGGTCGAACTCGTCTCGACCGGCGGCACCGCGCGTGCGCTGCGCGATGCGGGGCTGGACGTGAAGGACGTGTCCGACGTCACCGGCTTTCCCGAAATGATGGATGGCCGCGTCAAGACGCTGCACCCGCGCGTGCACGGCGGCCTGCTGGCGGTCCGCGACAATGCCGAGCATACGGGCGCGATGGAGGCGCACGATATCGGCGCGATCGACCTGCTGGTGGTTAACCTCTATCCGTTCGAGGAGACCGTGGCGCGCGGGGCCAGCCGCGAGGACATAGTCGAGAATATCGATATCGGCGGCCCGGCAATGGTCCGCTCTGCCAGCAAGAACCACGCTTTCGTGACCATCCTCACCGATCCCGCCGATTATGGCGAATTGCTGGAGGAAATGAGCGAGAACGACGGGGCCACGAGCCTGGCCTTTCGCACGCGTATGGCAGGCAAGGCGTTCGCGCGGACCGCTTCGTATGATGCCGCCATCGCCAATTGGTTCGCATTGGGCGATGCCTTCACAAATCCGCTTGGTGCCGAAAAGCTCAAGGCGACGCCGTTCCCCGATACGCTGCCGCAATCCTGGGCGCGTGGCGACATCCTGCGTTATGGCGAGAACCCGCACCAGCATGCGGCGATCTACCTGCCGCAATTGACGAAGACCAGTGGCGTACCGCAGGCCGAGCAATTGCAGGGCAAGGCGCTCAGCTACAACAATTACAACGATGCAGACGCGGCGCTGGAGCTGGTTGCCGAATTTGCCGGAGGCGATCCGGCAGTGGTGATCGTCAAGCATGCCAATCCCTGCGGCGTTGCGCAGGCACCGACATTGCTCGAAGCCTGGCAGAACGCGCTCGCCTGCGACAGCGTCTCCGCCTTCGGTGGCATCGTGGCCACCAACGTCCCGCTCGACGGGGAAACCGCGCGCGCGATCTGCGCCATTTTTACCGAGGTGGTGATTGCGCCGGGTGTCAGCGACGAGGCGCGCCAGGCCTTTGCCGCCAAGAAAAACCTGCGCCTGTTGCTGGTCGACGAATTGCCCGAGGCCAACCGCCCCGGATTGCAAATGAAAACCATTGCCGGCGGACTGCTGGTGCAATCGCGCGATGCGGGCGCGGTCGACCTGTCGGACCTGAAGGTGGTTTCGCAGCGCCAGCCCACTTCGCAGGAACTCACCGATTGCCTGTTTGCCTGGAAGGTGGCCAAGCACGTCAAATCGAACGCCATCGTGTTTGCCAAAGACGGTTCGACGGCGGGGATCGGGGCGGGCCAGATGAATCGGCGCGATTCGGGCAAGATCGCCGCCATGCGCGCACGCGAGGCTGCCGAGGCGGCGGGATGGGATTCCTCGCGCACGATAGGCAGCGCAATGGCGTCGGATGCTTTCCTCCCCTTTGCCGACGGGATCGACGTGGCGGTGGACGCAGGTGCCAGCGTGGTGATCCAGCCGGGCGGCGCCATGCGCGACGCCGAAGTGATAGCAGCAGCGGATGCAGCCGGGCTGGCAATGGTATTCACCGCAATGCGGCACTTCCGACACTAGAGAAGCGCCCTTTCCGGTAAATCCGGCAGGTTGGTACGACGGATCGACGCATGTCATCGACAAGCGTCGAGCTATTCACGCTGTTGTAAGACGCAAGCGCGTAGAAAGGACAATAACACCGACGCAATTCCTATTCGAAAGACCAGCCATGGGCCTCTTCACTTCCGAACTTTATCGTTCCTTCTTCCTTGGATTCGGAATCACGGCGATCGTACTGGCGGTCGATATCGTTCCGCGCATGGGAGGTTTCTGAGTGAAGATAAAAGCTCTTGTCGCCGCCGCAGCACTGGCGACGGTGGGCGTTGTTTCGATGCCACTGTCGGCAGAATCCGTTTTCCAGGCACCTGTCGCAGCGCGACAGGCAGACGAAGCCGGATTGCAGACGGCGATTTTCGCCGGGGGCTGTTTCTGGGGCATCGAGGCCATCTTCTCGCACACGCGCGGTGTGCAGAGCGCTGTATCCGGCTATCACGGCGGCACCGCCGGACAGGCCAAGTACAGTCTGGTATCTTCGGGCGTGACCGATCACGCCGAAGCCGTCCGTGTGGTCTACGATCCGTCCGTAATCCGGTACGACCAATTGCTCCAGATCCTGTTCTCGGTGGGCGCCGATCCGACGTTGCGCAACCGCCAGGGCCCCGATCGCGGAGCGCAATATCGCGCCGCGCTGGTGCCGCTGAGCAGTGAACAGCGCACGGTGGCGCGAGCCTATCTGCGCCAGATGGAGCGTAGCGGCGTATGGGACGACCCCATAGTGGTGCCCATAGAGAACCCGCGCCGCTTCTACGAGGCAGAAGCCTATCATCAGGATTTCGCGGAAAAGAATCCCGACCACGGCTATATCCGCCGGTGGGATGCGCCCAAGGTCGCGGCGTTGCAGCGGATGTTCCCGCGCTACTTCCGCGCGTCGTTTCGTACCGGCTAGGCACTTCGGACCATTTGCCCCGCTGGCCTCGCGTGCCTATATCGATCTCATGGCGGGACATAAGCACCACGAACATTCGGGCGACAGGCTGGTTGCGGAGGCCGAAACTGTCCTCATGGACTCGGGCGAGCAATGGACCTCCATGCGCGCCGATGTGTTCCGCGCACTGGTGGCACAGGACCGCCCCGTTTCCGCTTACGATATAGCCGAGGCCGTTGGCACGACGCGCGGCAAGCGGGTTGCGGCCAACAGCGTCTATCGTATCCTCGACCTGTTCGTGCGCACCAACCTGGCCAATCGGATCGAAAGCGCGAATGCCTATATGGCCAACAGCCATCCCGGCTGCCACCACGATTGCATTTTCCTGATCTGCGACGATTGCGGTCAGGCCAGCCATTTCGACGACGACCGTCTGACCGGCGCATTGCGCGAGGCGGGGCAGCAACACGGCTTTGCCGATGTGCGCCCGGTAGTCGAATTGCGCGGCTTGTGCGCCGATTGTGCCGCCTGAGCCGGATCGCGCGATGCCTTGCCATTACTCCTTCCGCGTTCATCGACAGGTCCGGCCGGGCGTTGTAGGGGTGGCCGGATGACTGCCGTCCCCGACACCCCCCTTCTCGACACCGTCGATACGCCCGCCGATCTGCGCCGCCTGGAAACGGGCCAGTTGCGCCAATTGTCCGATGAATTGCGCGAAGAGATGATCAGCGCTGTCGGCGCGACCGGGGGCCATCTTGGCTCGGGTCTGGGCGTCGTCGAGCTGACGGTTGCCATCCATTACGTGTTCGATACGCCCGAAGACCGGCTGATCTGGGACGTGGGTCATCAGGCATATCCGCACAAGATCATTACTGGCCGCCGCGATCGCATCCGCACCCTTCGGCAGGCGGACGGGCTGTCGGGCTTCACCAAGCGATCCGAAAGCGAATACGATCCGTTCGGCGCAGCGCATTCCTCCACTTCGATCAGTGCCGGTCTCGGCTTTGCGGTGGCCAACAAGCTGTCGGGCCGACCGGGCAAGGCTATTGCGGTAATCGGTGACGGCGCGATGAGTGCAGGCATGGCCTATGAGGCGATGAACAATGCCGAACAGGCGGGCAATCGCCTGATCGTGATCCTTAACGACAATGACATGTCGATCGCGCCTCCGGTGGGCGGACTGTCGGCCTATCTGGCGCGCATGGTGTCGAGCAGCGAATATCTGGGCCTGCGCAGCCTCGCCTCCAAGGTTGCACGCAAGTTCAGCCGCAAGGTTCATTCCAGCCTGGAAAAGGCAGAGGAATATACCCGCGGCATGGTTACCGGGGGGACGCTGTTCGAGGAGCTGGGTTTCTATTACGTCGGCCCTATCGACGGGCACAATCTCGACCACCTGATCCCGGTGCTGGAAAACGTCCGTGACGCCGATGAAGGCCCGGTGCTAATCCACGTCGTGACGCAAAAGGGCAAGGGCTATGCCCCGGCCGAGGACAGTGTCGACAAATACCACGGCGTCGCCAAGTTCGACGTGATAACCGGCGAACAGAAGAAAAGCACCGGCGGCCCGCCCGCCTACCAGAATGTGTTCGGCGAAACGCTGGCAAAGCTGGCCGAGACCGACAAGCGGATATGTGCGATAACCGCGGCGATGCCGGGTGGAACCGGCGTGGACAAATTCGCCGCCGCGCATCCGGAGCGCGCCTTCGACGTCGGCATCGCCGAACAGCACGGCGTGACTTTCGCCGCCGGTCTGGCGGCGCAGGGAATGCGACCGTTCGCGGCGATCTATTCCACGTTTCTACAGCGTGCCTACGATCAGATCGTGCACGATGTGGCGATTCAGAACCTGCCCGTGCGCTTCGCGATCGACCGCGCGGGACTTGTCGGCGCCGATGGTGCGACGCATGCCGGGTCGTTCGACCTCACCTATCTCGCCACCCTGCCCAATATGGTGGTGATGGCCCCCGCCGACGAGGCGGAGCTGGTGCACATGACCTTCACCGCTGCCGAATATGACGACGGACCGATCGCATTCCGCTACCCGCGGGGTAACGGCACCGGCATTGCGCTGCCCGACGCGCCGCAGAAGCTGGCGATCGGCAAGGGCCGCGTGTTGCGCGGCGATGCGGGCGGCGGAAAGGTCGCCATCCTTTCGCTGGGCGCGCGGCTGGCCGAGGCGCAGGCGGCTGCCGACATGCTGGAGGCCAAGGGGCTGACGACCACCATCGCCGACATGCGATTCGTCAAGCCGCTGGACACTGAACTTATCCGCAAGCTGGCCACCACGCATGAAGTGGTGGTGAGCATCGAGGAAGGCAGCATCGGCGGTCTGGGCGCCCATGTCCTGACAATGGCGAGCGACGAGGGCCTGCTCGATTCCGGCCTGAAGATACGCACCATGCGCCTGCCCGACCGCTTCCAGGACCAGGACGCGCCGGACAAGCAATACGAATCCGCCGGCCTCACCGCTCCGCATATCGTCGAAACCGTGCTGTCGGCACTTCGCCACAACAGCGCGGGCGTGGAAGAGGCGCGCGCCTGAAAGTGAGGCGTCCGTCGCGCGTATGACGAGCGCGAGGCAAGGCACGGCGATGCAAGGTAGAATTCGGGCTTAACGGGGTGCGGGACTCCGCCATGCACAAACCTGTCGGGATGCATTATCGCATCGAGTTGTCGCCCGATGGGCGGTTCCGGATCGAGTATGCGGAGAACGAAGGACGCATGTCGCATTGGGTTTCGACCCCGGCGGTGTTCGATACGACGCGCGAAGAGTTGATATTCGCGCTCGGCGGCTTTCCCTGGCACGGCGAAGAGGCATGGGAGGCGGACGGGCGCTTTACGCTGGTGATTAGCCAATACCCACACGGCGGCTATGGCCTGCCATTGCATTTCGATGCCGATGCCATGACCGTGCGCATCGCAACGGACCCGCAAAGGCACCCGATCGAACAAGCGCAGCGATTGGTCGAGTGGCATTTCCAGCGGCGTGCACGACTGGCGCCGCCACCCGCGCCTCCGCCTCCACGAAAGGCAGATCCCAAGCAGGTTGTGCTCGGTCTCGCGCTGGGTCTGCTGCTGATCGCGGTGGCTGCCATGGGCGCTTACCTCTGGCAGCAAGCACGGGAATCCGGCCCCGCGCCCTATTGGGTGGCGCCCCTACCCAAGACTATCGACTTCTGAAGGCCGCGGTCAGATTGACGCAGATCAACCCCGCGGGCGCGTCTCCGGGTGGACGCCTGCGGCCTGCGGCTCGCCGGGCCCCTCGGTCTGTCCCAGCAGGTCGTCTCCGACATTGTCGTCGCCCAGCGTGTCGAGGTGCATCCACTTCTTCACGACCGGGCTGAGCAGCAGGACCACCACGCCCACGCCGATCGCGATCCAGCCGATCTGGCCGTAAATCTCAAGCGTCACGTCCTTCGACATCTCGCCGCCCTCGCCGCCGGTGGCCTCACCGATCTTGCCGGCGACGAAGCTGCCCACTGCTGTCATGTAGAACCATGCGCCCATGATGAGCGAGGCCATGAAACTGGGCGCCAGCCTGTTCATCGCCGACAGGCCGACGGGCGACAGGCACAGTTCGCCGGTGGTGTGCAGAAGGTAGATCAGGAACACGAACAGGACAGGAGTCATCGCCTCGATCCCGACCGTGTTGGCGCCCCAGACGAACACGAGGAAACCCGCGCCGACCTGGAAAAGTGCCAGTGCGAACTTGGCCGGTGCACTCGGCTCCAGACCCCGTTTGCCCAGCCATTGCCATATCGCGGCGAAGACCGGGGCGAACAGGATGATGTAGATCGGGTTGATCGACTGGAACACCGAGGACGGGACATTGCCGATGTCGACATAGCGATCGGTGTACAGGTTGAGACTGCCGCCGGCCTGCTCGAAAAGCCCCCAGAACAACGGGTTCAGCGCAATCAGGAACAGAATGGCGAAAATACGCTCGCGCGGGTGCTTGGGCAGCTTGAACGCCTCGAAAAGGACATAGCCGAGCAGCGCCACGCCAGAGACGATCAGCAGCGTCTGCACCAGATCCTGATACTGAATCAGCGCCCACATCAGCCCTACGGCGATCACACCGGCACCGTAAATCGCCATTTCCTTGCTGCGGGCGAGCGGTTCCGGTGCCTCGCCTGCACCCAGCAGCACCTTTTTGCCCAGCACGAAGACAACCAGTCCCGCGACCATGCCGATGCCGGCAAGACCGAAGCCATAGGCCCAGCCGATGGTTTGCCCGAGATAGCCTACCAGGATCGTGCCCATCGCGGCACCCACGTTAATGCCCATATAAAAGATCGTGTAAGCGGCGTCGCGGCGCAGGTCGGTCAGGCGATAAAGCTGTCCCACCATCACCGAGATGTTGGCCTTGAGAAAGCCGGAACCAACGATGATCAGCGCCAGCGCCAGCCAGAACATGTTGATCGTGGGATCGGACTGTCCGCCATCGCCTTCGAAGGCCATGCACAAATGGCCGAGCGCCAGCAGTACGCCGCCGAACAGCACCGCCTTGCGCTGGCCCAGGTAGCGGTCGGCCAGCCAGCCGCCAAGCACGGGAGTAATATAGACAAGGCTGCCGTATGCCCCGTAAATCACCGTGGATTCGCCATCACTGAACAGCCAGTGCTGGGTCAGGTAGAAGATCAGCAGCGCGCGCATCCCGTAGAAGCTGAACCGCTCCCACATTTCGGCGAAGAAGAGCATGTACAGGCCCTTTGGGTGGCCCAGCGCTTTGGGCTTGCGGCTGGCGGCGATCATTCCGCCCGCCACGAGGAAGGCGGAGATCGGAAGAGCGTCGTGTAGGGAAAGAGTGTAGATCTCGGTGGTCGCC
>OJFM01000208.1_pt1 | contig 9834 bp, 7 predicted proteins | sample 1594211 | NCBI WGS metagenome assembly OJFM01 (sample SAMN05416783, study PRJEB24817) | seawater metagenome | isolation source: Sea water | place: Canada:Atlantic | collected 2013-11
CACCGAGATCTACACTCTTTCCCTACACGACGCTCTTCCGATCTGCCGAATCTACACAACAAAACCTTCCTATCTTGATCTGCTTATGACCCGGCAGCGGATGCTCCGCGAGGCAAGGCAGCACGTTGCCCACCTGGAGGGCTCTGATGGCCTTATCTGGCAATGTGCCAGGATGTCGGATTTTAACCCTGCGCTGAAGAGCACGCGTTTTGGCCACCTGTTGCGACTGTCGGAGAACCGGGTCCTGGCACGCCAGTTGACTCGCCGGGAGCACGTGCGCCTTTACCTGATTTACCTGCTGGAGGCAGAGAAGGCGTACAGCCGCGTTCAGAAAGCCTTTTTCGAGGGTAATCAGGAAGCGATTGATCAGGGGTGGGAAGAAGTCGCCGCAGAGCCTGAGCCGAGAACTTGACACAGATGCGCTTCAAACGTATGTTTCAAACAGACGTTTGCTAGAGGCATTGATAACAAAATGGCGCAGTCTGATACCGTTGACCGGATTCTCGATGCAGCCGAAGAGCTGTTCGCCGACCGGGGTTTTTCGGAAACCTCGCTCCGAATGATTACCAGTAAGGCTAAAGTAAATCTGGCCGCTGTCAATTACCACTTTGGTTCAAAGAACGCACTGATTCATGCGGTGTTTGCGCGCTTTCTGACACCGTTTTCCGCCACACTGGAAAACGCGTTCGATGAGCTGGAAGAGCGGTGCAGCGGTAAGCCTCCAACCTTGAATCAGACGCTCTGGGCGCTTACCGAGAGTGCGGTGCGTATGCCCCAGCGTAACGAAAAGGGTATCTCGATCTTCATGCGCCTGCTTGGGCTTGCCTATACCCAGTCACAGGGCCATCTGCGCAAGTTCCTTGAGCAAGAGTACAGCGAGCCCTTCAGCCGGTTCATGCGCCTGCTCAAGGAAGCAACGCCTCAGCTTTCCTCGGTGGATCGCTACTGGCGTATCCAGTTCATGCTGGGGGCAACGGCGTTTACCATGTCCAGCAGCGATGCGCTTCGCGATATTCTTCAGAACAAGTTGGGCGTGGAAACCACCGTCCAGGAAATTGCTGCCCGCCTGGTGCCTTTCCTGGCAGCCGGCATGCAGGCCGAAGACGCCATGCTGATCCCGCCAGCTGGCAGCAAGGTCTCGGTTGCCTGAATTCCTCTCTCTCGGTTAGGCTTCCCTCTTAACCTCCAAGGGAGCCTGGCCGGTTTTGACGCACCCCGCATCTGTTCGAATCGATATTGACCTGACCCTTCAGCGCCTGCAGCTGAAAAGCGAAGGCGGAGAGATTGTTGCCACCTATCCGGTTTCCACCGGCCTGAACGGGCCGGGAGAGAGCGATAGCAGTGGCTGCACTCCGCGTGGTGAGCACTATGTCCGGGCCAGTATTGGCGCCGGTCTTCCTGTTGGGGCAGTATTCCGTGCCCGGCGCCCCACCGGCGAAACCTACAGCGTGGATCTCGCCCGGCTTCATCCCGAACGCGACTGGATACTGAGCCGGATTCTCTGGCTATGCGGTCGCGAGTGGGGCAAAAACAGGGGCCCGGGTGTCGATACTTTCCGCCGCTTCATATACATTCACGGCACACCGGACAGCGAGCCCATGGGCGTGCCGTTGTCCCATGGCTGCGTGCGGATGCGCAACGCAGACATTATTGATCTGTTTGATCGCGTCAGGCCGGGAACGGCCGTTTCTATTCGATAAAACTGTCTAGACCAGAGGAATCCGATGATCGGGGATGTTATGGCCATGGTGAATGGCTGGATCGAGAATTTCGGGCTGCTGTCTGAAGCCTGGCGTGTCGGAATTGTTGTCTTTGCGCTGGTTTTTGGAACGGCCACGGTCGCCTACATTGCCAGCCATATAATTGCGGCTCTTGAGCGCAAATTCAGCCAGACCAAAAACCTGTTCGACGATGCCTTGCTGCATGCGGCTCGCAAGCCGGTGGTCGCCTTTGTCTGGCTGCAGGGGGTCTATTGGGCTGCCGAAGTGGCTCACAAATACTCGGAAGCGGAGATCTTCAAGGCCAATGAGTCGGTGCTGCAGATTGGTTTCATCTTCGTACTGGTCTGGGCGATTCTGCGATTGATCAAAGAAGCGGAGGGGATTCTCGTATCTCCTCTGAAAATGAAACAGCCCATGGACTACACCACCGTCAACGCGGTGAGCAAACTGTCCCGGGCCGTTGTCCTCATTACGGCCGTGCTCATTGCCATGCAGTCCATGGGCTACAGCATTTCGGGGGTACTGGCCTTCGGCGGCGTGGGCGGTATTGCGGTTGGTTTTGCCGCCAAGGACCTGCTGGCGAACTTTTTCGGCGGTTTTATCATCCACCTGGATCGACCCTTCAAGGTCGGGGACTGGGTGCGATCGCCCGATCGGAACATCGAGGGTACGGTTGAGCATATCGGCTGGCGTCTGACGACCATCCGTACCTTCGATAAGCGTCCTCTTTACGTGCCGAATGCGGCGTTTACCACCATTGCGGTAGAAAACCCCTCGCGCATGAGCAATCGTCGGATCTACGAGACCATTGGCATCCGCTATGCGGATGTCGCACAGATGGCAACGATCGTTGACGATATCAGAGCCATGCTTCAGCAGCATGAGGATATCGAGAGCGATGAGACCCTGATTGTGAATTTCCTGGCCTTCAATGCCTCGTCACTGGACATCATGGTGTATTGCTTTACCAAGACAACCCAGTGGATTCCATTCCACGAAGTGAAACAGGATGTGCTGCTGAAGATCAGCGATATTATTGAAGGCTACGGAGCTGAGGTCGCCTTCCCGACCCGGACTCTGCACTTGCCCGAAGGGGTTCGGCTGTCCGGATCGCAATCGGACGACTCGGCAGATAAGCGTGGGGAAGCCTCCTCCGGGAAAAGTGCGCAGAAATCGCAGAATCGCCAGACCACCGGAGATGTAGAAGATTCAGGAGAGTCAGAATGACGTCACCGGAGAAAATGCACCCTGTCGGGATTATCGGGGGTACAGGCCTGACCACATTGTCTGGCCTGGAAATCACCGGCGAGAATAAAGCCGGAACGCCCTGGGGCATGCCTTCAGCGCCCTTGGTAGAGGGGCGCTTGGGTGATCAGCCGGTGATGTTCCTGTCGCGCCATGGTAACCCACACCGTATTCCACCCCATCAGGTGAATTACCGGGCGAACCTCAAGGCCCTTTACGATGCCGGTGTGCGAACGGTCGTTGGTGTCAACGCCGTGGGCGGTATTCATGCAGATATGGGACCTGCCCATGTGGTTATTCCCGACCAGATTGTTGACTACACATGGGGGCGTGCCAGCACCTTTTTCGGGGGCAGTCTGGACTCGGTGACCCACATTGATTTCACCTGGCCCTACGACGAGAGCGCGCGGCAGATCCTGATTGATGCCGCCGGAGCAGAAAACGTCCCGTTTTCCGGTTTCGGAGTGTATGGCGCAACCCAGGGCCCGAGGCTGGAAACCGCGGCTGAAATCATCCGGATGGAGCGGGACGGCTGCGACCTGGTAGGAATGACCGGTATGCCGGAAGCCGCGCTGGCGGCGGAACTTGGGATGCGCTACGTCTGTCTCGGGCTGGTGGTGAACTGGGCCGCCGGTAAATCCGACCACGTCATTACCATGGAAGAAATCGAAGCGGCCATCGAGCAGGGAATGTCCGGGGTCAAGCGGATTCTCGAGGTCTCTATGGCCGGTCTTGGGGTGCTTACTCCGTTGTCTCAATCTTCTTGAAGAAAACCAGCACGCCGATGGTGGGGGAGTCCAGGAAGTGGATTTCCTCACTGCGCATCCGGCGGGTTTCCCGAATCCAGGTCAACAGCTCAAGCGGGGCAGGCTCCGCCAGCACAGGGAGCTGCTGAGCTGCCGCCCCTTCGGTTGTCGCTGCGACCGCCGGTGTCTCTTCAGTGTCTGATGCCTGGGCGGGCGATGGCGTCTCCCGGGACAGGTCAGTAACAGTATCTACAGACTGCTCTGGCATCTTCTCTGCGAGCTGCCAGTGATTGAGGTGAACGTTGACGTGCAGATAGCGTTGCCGGTCGATGGTGATGTGGCCTTCAACGTCTCTGGCGCGAGCGTCTTCAATCCAGTCGCCTGCTCTCACCCGTAAAGGCGTGCCTTCGTAATCCGGCGGGAACGCTTCGTACCAACCCGCAGCGACGAGTACTCGGTACCGGCCGCTGCGTTCAAGCCTGGCTGCTGCGCTGGCAAGATGAAGGTCGTCCCGGGGCGCCAGCTCGAGAGTGGTTTCCGTGGTGCCATCCTTCATCGCTGACCAGAGAACCTCCTCGGTTTCCGTCGGCGCGTCTACCGTGCGGCCAGACATCCGCTCATTCACGGCCTCGGGCTCTATAATCCGCTCAAGAATCACGAACTCGGCGCGGTAGTAGTCGTCGGGAATGGGGGTGCCAGGCTCAAGGGGCAGTGCTGCCCGGTCGGGCTGCTGGGCAGCCGCTGTGGCTGCGAAGCTCAGCAGGAGGGCGGCCAGGAAGGCCCGGGTCGGGTATCGGCACCAGCGAATTCCGTCAATCTGCAAGGGTCGTACTCCACATGTTGGTCGGCTATTCATGAGCCGGACGCGTCACTTTTTGCAGGCTCCAGCTCGCCAAGCATCCGGGAAATGCCGTCGAGTTTACCACCGGTTGTGGCATCCTTCAGCCGAAAACGGAAGCTGTTGGCACCTTCGAGCCGGTATTGGTCCGGTGCGGATTGCACTTTTTTAACCAGAACCAGAGGGTCCACCGGTGTAGAGCTGCCAAACTCGAGGCGCGCCCATTCCTTGCCGGCGTCCACTTTCACGATGCCCAGGGCTTCCGCGCGAAGACGTAGCTCGGTCTGGCGGATCAGGTTCTTTGCCGGATCCGGTAACAAACCGAACCGGTCAATCATTTCAACCTGAAGTTCTTTTAATGCTTCCGGGCTGTCAACGCTGGCGATTCGCTTGTAGAGCATCAGGCGGTTATGGACATCCGGCAGGTAATCCTCGGGAATCAATGCCGGAATTCTCAGGTTCATTTCGGTGCCATGGCTCAGGGGCAGGTCGGCGTTGGGGGTTCGACCCTCCCGGATAGCCTTGACGGCTTCGTCCAGCAGCTGCATGTAGAGGGTAAAGCCGATACTTTCGATCTGGCCGCTTTGTTCTTCCCCCAGTAATTCCCCGGCGCCACGGATTTCCAGATCGTGGGTGGCCAGCATGAAGCCGGCGCCCAGGTCCTGGGCCTCCGAGATCGCGTCCAGCCGCTTTTTGGCGTCCGCCGTAATCGATTTCGGCGGTGGCGTCAGCAGGTAGGCGTAGGCCTGGTGGTGAGACCGGCCCACCCGACCCCGGAGCTGATGCAGCTGGGCCAGGCCAAATTTGTCCGCCCGCTCGATAATGATGGTGTTGGCGCTGGGAACGTCGATACCGGTTTCAATGATGGTTGAGCACACCAACACGTTGAAACGCTTGTGGTAGAAGTCCGACATGATCTTTTCCAGATCCCGCTCCCGCATCTGGCCGTGGGCCACGCCCACACGGGCTTCGGGAATCAGCGCCCGGAGATCCTCGGCAGCTTTCTCAATCGTCGCCACATCGTTATGGAGGAAGTAGACCTGACCACCACGGAGAATTTCCCGCAAAATGGCTTCCTTGACCATGGCGTTGTCTTTCTGGCGCACGAACGTTTTCACCGATAATCGACGTGCCGGGGGCGTTGCGATAATAGAGAGATCCCTCAGGTGCCCCATGGCCATGTTCAGGGTGCGCGGAATTGGAGTCGCGGTCAGATTGAGCATGTCCACTTCTGCCCGCAGCGCTTTGAGCCTCTCCTTTTGCTGCACGCCAAAACGGTGCTCTTCATCAATGATGACCAGGCCAAGATTCTTGAACTTGATGTCGCCCTGAAGCAGCTTGTGGGTGCCGATGACAATATCCGCTTTGCCATTCTCCACAGCCTCCAGAGCCTTGCTGGTCTGGCCGGCGGTGCGAAACCGACTCAGCAGCTCGACCTGTACCGGGGTATCGGAGAAGCGATCCCGGAACGATTCGTAGTGCTGTTGGGCCAGCAGGGTGGTGGGAACCAGTACAGCCACCTGTTTGCCGGACCAGGTCGCCATGAACGCCGCGCGCATGGCGACCTCGGTCTTGCCGAAGCCCACATCGCCGCATACCAGGCGGTCCATCGGTCGCTCACTGGTCATGTCCTCGAACACGGACTGAATGGCGACCTGCTGGTCCGGCGTTTCCTCGAACGGGAAGCCGGCGGCAAAGGCGCGGTAGGCCTCCTTCGGATCCTCGAAGCTGAAGCCCTTACGTGCCTCCCGGCGAGCGTACACGTCCAGTAGCTCGGCGGCGGTATCGCGGATTTTCTCGAGGGCTTTCTGTTTGGCGTTGCTCCAGCGATCCGTTCCGAGTTTATGCAGTGGTGCATGCTCGGTGTCGTTGCCGGCATAGCGGGAAATCAGGTGCAGGCTGGAGACCGGTACATAAAGTTTGGAGCCGCCGGCGTACTCAAGCATCAGAAATTCGCTGGCCTCACCCTCAACGGTGATGGTTTCCAGGCCACGGTAGCGGCCAACGCCATGGTCAATGTGGACCACGGGCGCGCCGATCCTCAATTCCGACAGGTCCCGGAAACCGGCATCGTCAGTTTCTGTCGGCTTTTCCCGGCGACGCCGTTGCAAAACCCGCTCTCCGAAGAGGGCTGTTTCGGTAATCAGCGCAACGGAGTGCTCCGGAAGCACCAGGCCGTGTTCCATCGGAGCAATGGTAATGGCCAGTGGGCTCTCCTTGTCGTCAAGAAAGGCCTGCCAACCGGATAGGGTTTTCATTTCAAGGCCCTGCTCGCCCAGGTTCTCCATCAGGGCTTCGCGCCGGCCGGAAGATTCGGCGCAGATCAGCACGTGGCCGTCGAACTCTCCGAGGAACCGCTTGAGGCGACCGGCCGGATCCGCAGCCCGACCGTCCATAGCGATGTCCGGCAGGGTTTTTGTCCGGCAGTTGACCGATCCCGAGGCCTCCGTGGTCTCGGAGGAAATCGTCACCCTCGGGAAGGCTTTCAGGTGCCTGAACAACTCTTCCTGCTGCAGGAACAGGCGGGTGGGCGGCAGGATCGGCCGCAACCGGTCATGGCGTCGGTCTTCATACCGGTTACGGGTTTCGCTGTCGAAATGGCTGACGGCATCGTTCAATCCGTCAGCGGTAAAGACATGGGTCGCCCCCGGCAGGTAATCAAACAGGGTGGCCGTCTCATCGAAAAACAAGGGCAGATAGTACTCGATCCCCGGTGGGGTGATGCCGTGGGTCACGTCCTGGTAGATCGGAGTGTCCTTGTCGGCATCCGGGAACTGCTCGAACCAGCGGCTGCGGAAGCCCGAACGGGCTTCCTTGTGCCAGGGAAATTCGTAGGCAGGCAGCAGTTCGATGCGTTCGATCCGGTCTATCGAGCGCTGGGTTTCGGGGTCAAAGGTCCGGAGGGTTTCAATCTCATCATCGAACAGGTCAATCCGGTAGGGCTGGCTTGCCCCCATGGGAAAGATGTCGAGGATCGCGCCACGGACGGCGTATTCGCCGTGTTCATAGACATTCTCCGCGTGCCGGTAACCGGCCGCCTCAAGCTGCATTCGCCAGTTCTCGATGTCCAGGGACTGTCCCACTTCCAGAAGCAGGGTGTTGCCTTGCAGATAGTTAACCGGTGGCAGCCTGTGCATCAGGGTTCGTGCCGGAACCACCAATACGCCATGGCTGGTTGAGGGCAGGCGGTGCAGCGTACGGATTCGCCTGGAAATAATATCCTGATGGGGCGAAAACAGGTCGTAGGGCAGGGTTTCCCAGTCCGGCAGAGACAGCAGTTCCAGCCCGTCTTCGCTGACGGCCGGCCCATCTTCTTCCGGGGGCAGCCCGAGGAAGAAGCGCATGGCCTGCTCAAGCCTTATGGCGTCGGCGGTGCTGCGGGTAACGACCAGGGTCAGGCCCCTGTGGGCACGGGCACTTTCACAGATGGCCAGCGCGTCACTGCTGCCGTGCAATTGGCCCCAGATCCTGTGATCGGCCGGTCGTGACGGGAATGCCGGGGCAATCAGGGGTTGGGGCTGGGGGCTTCGGGTTGCACCTTGGCTCATGGGCAGTCTGGTTCTCCTGCAGTGGATGTCCGGGAGGCGGCGAGGCGCGTATTCTAACGCCCGCAGGTGACGCTGTCATGGCGGCGGCGGAGCGGCCGCTGACTGCCGGACAGGCAAACGAAATTTATACGAAGGTCATGGCCGCACGTATTTGCGGTCAGCCGGATTAAGTTGGATAATGTGCGCCCCAATTTCCAAGTGCCAACTGCAGAGGTTCAAGCGTGAGTCACGAACAGATCAATCAGCACCTGTCCAACTGGACGGAAAGAGAGTCCACCGCGGAAGCCATGATTCCGCTGATCGGCCGCCTCTACCGCAAGAACAATGTGGTTACTTCTGTATACGGCCGCGCCATCATCAACCAGTCGGTTATCGATATCATCCGTGCCCACCGATTTGTGCGCCAGGTTGAAGACAGCGAGCTTTCTGTTCACGACACCCTGCCGATCCTCCAGGCCATGGACAAACTTGAACTCGGTCGTGCCCACGTGGATATCGGCAAGCTGGCGGTCAAGTTCAAAGAGGAAGGCGGCGACCTGACCGAATTCCTGAAGCGTGAAATCGGCCCGGTTGTGGGGCAGTACGCTGCCCAGTCCGAGGAAGATGCCAACAATGACACCAAAGACGTCGTTCTGTACGGTTTTGGCCGGATTGGTCGTCTGCTGGCTCGTATCCTGATCGAGAAGGCCGGTGGTGGCAACAACCTGCGTCTGCGTGCGATTGTGGTTCGCCAGGGCGGTGCGGAAAACGATCTCGAGAAGCGCGCCAGTCTGCTTCGCCGTGATTCCGTGCACGGTCCGTTCGATGGCACCATTACCGTTGATGAGAAGGAATCCGCCCTGATTGCCAACGGCAACTATATCAAGGTTATCTACTCTGATGGGCCGGACAAGGTGGATTACACGGATTACGGCATCAACAACGCCATCGTGATCGACAACACCGGTAAGTGGCGTGATGAAGCCGGTCTTGGCCTGCACCTGAAATCAAAAGGCGTCAGCCGCGTTATCCTGACGGCGCCGGGTAAGGGCGATATCAAGAACATCGTTTATGGTATCAACAACGACTGGATTACTGACGAAGACAGGATCCTGTCAGCCGCCTCCTGTACCACCAATGCCATCACACCGGTATTGAAGGCGATTGAAGACGAATACGGCATCGAAGATGGTCACGTGGAGACGGTGCACTCCTACACCAACGACCAGAACCTGATCGATAACTACCACAAGGGCAGCCGCCGCGGGCGCAGCGCCGCCCTGAACATGGTAATTACCGAGACGGGGGCCGCCAAGGCTGTCTCCAAGGCGCTGCCGGTTCTGAAGGGCAAGCTGACCGGTAATGCGATCCGGGTGCCAACGCCGAACGTGTCCATGGCGATCCTGAATCTCAACCTCAAGAAAGACGTTGATGTGGAAGGTGTTAACGAATACCTGCGGGATATGGCGCTGCACTCGGAGCTGCAGAAGCAGATCGACTTCGTGAACTCTCCGGAAGTGGTTTCCACCGACTTTGTCGGTTCCCGCCATGCCGGCATCGTTGATGCCCAGGCAACCATCACCAGTGGCAAGCGTCTGATCCTGTATGTTTGGTACGACAACGAGTTCGGCTACAGCGCGCAGGTGATTCGCGTGGTCAACCAGATGGCCGGCGTAAATTACCCGATCTTCCCCAAACGTGCGAGAGAGATCGGAAGAGCGTCGTGTAGGGAAAGAGTGTAGATCTCGGTGGTCGCC
>OJFM01000211.1_pt1 | contig 9785 bp, 9 predicted proteins | sample 1594211 | NCBI WGS metagenome assembly OJFM01 (sample SAMN05416783, study PRJEB24817) | seawater metagenome | isolation source: Sea water | place: Canada:Atlantic | collected 2013-11
CCCTGCCCGCCAATGCCGAACTCTCATCCCGCGCCCAACGAGTGCTGGGTGGGCCCGGCGCCAGCATGATTCAAAGCGGCGCCTTCGTGCCCGGCATTCCTGATATCGCCCAGTTCCCGATGCGTAAGTGGCGCCAGCTCTACTCGAGCGTAACGGTGCCGCAAAACGCCCTGCTGCTCTCTTACTCCACGGGCGGCTACGGCCCGCTAAAGCGCGCCATTCGCGATTTTCTAGCCCGCTGGCGTAACCTTGATTGCGATATCGAGCAGATCATCATTACCGACGGCACCCATAACGGCATTGAGCTGTGTGCCATGGCGCTGGCGGATGTGGGCGACGCCGTTGCCATGGAGTCGCCCTGTTACTGGGGCGCGCGCAACGTCTTTACCGCCGCTGGCTTGAACATTGAAGCGGTGCCGTGGCTGCCAGAGCTTGGGCACATAATCCCGCCTGTTGCTGCCCCGGTGAAGCTGGCCTACCTAACCGGCTCGCATCACTATCCACTCAGCGTGCCCACCAGCGCCACCGATAAGCAGCGCTTATGCGATGCCTTATCGCCCGCTTATATTGTCGAGGATGATTATGAGTTCAATCGCGACGACCACCCTAACCTGCTCTTTTCGCCCCAATCAGAACGCCACTTGCTGGTAGGATCGTTTTCCAAGATGATGTTTCCGGGGCTGCGGCTGGGTTATTTAGTGGTTCCACGCCACTTGGCGGCGCCGATGAACCGTCTGCGCAGCGAGCTTTTCCGCGAAGGGCGCATGCTGGATCAAGCCGTGCTGGCCCAGTTTATTTTTGATGGCGACCTGGATGCCTGGTGCCGACGTATCCAGCGCGACTATTTAGGGCGTCAGCAGGTGCTGCATGACCAACTGCGTTCACTGCCGCAAGTACGCAGCGTTTCACCGCCGAGTAGCGCGATCAGCCTTTGCGTTGAGTTTGCACCGGGTATCAACGATGTGGGCATCGCCCAATCACTGCTGAAAGAGCACTTAATCGTGCGGCCGTTAAGCCCGGTGTGCGCGCCAGCGGATCCGCGCGTCGGATTGGTGATGGGCGTCGGCATGCTGTCTGGGGAAACGCTGGTGCGTGAAGCGCAGCGACTACGTCGCAGCCTGGAAGCACTACTGCGTTAGGCGCTATTGATAGCGCATGGGTGAGGAAGGAAGCACTTCTCAACACCTTAGCCACAAGCTTTCAACGACTTATCCACAAGAGTTTAGTCACAAGAATATATTCACAAGGACATTTATGCGCTGCCCTGTTGATCGTTTTACCGTTGCCTCTTCAAATGCGTTCGCTCGCCTACGCCTTTGGGCATCACTGAGCTTTGTACTGTTCCTCTCTGGCTGCGCCACTTTCGCTCCCAACCCGCCCCAGGATCAAAGCAATGTCTGTGAGATATTCCGCGAGCAGCCCAGTTGGTACGACTACGCTCAGGAGTCCGAGGAGAAATGGGGCACGCCGATTGCGACTCAGATGTCGTTTATCCAGCAAGAGTCCTCATTTCGTAGCCATATTCGCCCTGATCGAAAATACTACTTAGGCTTTATTCCGGGCCCGCGCCCCTCCTCGGCTAAAGGCTATGCTCAGGCGCAGGACCCTGTCTGGGAAGAGTATGAAGATCAAGCAGGCAGCCTCTTCTCGCGGCGTACCCATATGAAGCACGCCACCGATTTTATCGGCTGGTACAACCGCCGTTCCCAGCAGCAGGCGGGGATATCGCTGAGTAATCCTGAACACCTCTATTACGCCTATCACGAAGGCGCCGGCGGCTATCAACGCGGCACGTATCGCGGCAAACCGCAGGTCTTGAGGGCAGGTCGAGAGGTGGCGGCGCGCGCTAATCGTTACCAGGCGCAACTCAACAGCTGTGAAGCAGAATTTCAGTGCCGGAAGTTTTACCAGGTCTGGCCATTTTGCCGTAGTTAAGGGATAGACGATGTCACTATGGATGGGTGTGGCGCTGGTCAGCGTGGTGTTTTTCACCTCGATGCTTTCCGGCGTATTTGGGATGGCAGGCGGCTTGGTGCTGCTGTGGTTTCTGCTGTTGGTATTTCCCGCTGGTACGGCAATGGCCGTGCATGGCGTGATACAGCTCACGGCCAATGGATCACGCGCTTGGCTCTCGCGACACTATATCGTCTGGCGCATCGTCGCGTTCATGGCGCTGGGCGTGTTGAGCGCCACTGGCCTGCTCCTGCTGTTTAACTACAGCCCCAATGCCGCCAGCGTCTCGCTGCTGATTGGCTTGCTGCCGATACTGGTGTGGCTGCCCAAGCGATGGTTTCATCTCAATGCCAACCGCGCCAGCCATGCGTTTTGCTGCGGCATTGCATCAGGTGGGTTAACCATTGCCGCCGGGGTTTCCGGGCCACTCATCGATATTTTCTTTGTGCGCTCACGCATGGACCGCCGCCAAGTGGTGGCCACCAAGGCGATGATTCAGGTGGTGGCTCACAGCATTAAAATCATCTTCTACCTGGGCGCTGCCATGGCGCTTAGCGCGGGCGAATGGGGCATCGTATTGCTAGCCGCACCGTTTGCCATGCTCGGCACACAAGCGGGGAACCGCATTTTACACCGCCTCACCGATGCTAATTTCCGCACCTGGACACGCTGGATCGTGACCGGTATTGGGGGTTTCTACTTTGCGCAGGGGATATTCCTGCTCATCCGCTAGCGTTGAGGGCGATAAAAGCGGGCTTGCCATTGATGCCTATACTGACCTTAGTCATCAACGGAGGTCGCTATGGATTATCATCACTACCGCAAAGCCCTGACGGAAACACTTGCCCAGAGTGAAGTGCCCTTTCCCGCTGGCGAATACCAAGCGCGCCTGGACAAGGTGCGTCAGGCGATGACCGAGCAAGGGTTAGAGGCGCTGCTGCTCACCGACCCCGCCGATATTAACTACCTCACTGGCTACCACACCTTTGAAGTCTCGGTTCATGCCTGCTTGGTCTGCACACAAGAGAAACTAGTGCTGCAAGTTGCCTCGATTGAAACCGGTGCGGCGGTGGTCACCGCTCGGGTCGATGAGATTATCGGCTACCGCTGGGAAAACCTGGATGAAATCATCACCCCGCTGGCGGATCTGCTTACCCCCTGCAAGCACATCGGTATTGATGGCTGGAGCAGCGGGCTGCGTTTTGGGGTGATTGATGCATTGATGCAGACCATTGGCCGCGAACGCTTCAGCGAAGCAGGCGCGCTAGTCGACGCCATTCGAATTGTGAAAAGCCCTGCTGAACTGGAGATGCTACAGGAAAGCGCGCGCATCACCGCGCTAGGTTTAGAGACAGCAATTCAGAGCATTCGCCCCGGCATGACCGACAACGATATTGCCGCTATCGGTGCTAAAGCGCTGCTGGAAAATGGCAGCGAGTTTATGAGCCTGCAGCCGATCGTGACCAGCGGGCACCGCATTGGTGTCATACACGTTAATCATAAGCGGCGCGTGATTCAGCCTAACGAACCAGTGTTTCTGGAGTTTGGCGCCGCGTATCAGCGCTACACGGCCCCCATGATGCGTACCGCGGTAACCGGCACTCCCAACGCGGCCCTCTCCGCCACTCGCGACCTTTGCCGTTCTATATTCGAGGCGCTTTGCGACGCCATGCGGCCCGGCAATAGTTTCGACGCCGCCGCCCAGGCGGCTGATGCTTTACTCGCCCCGCAGCGCGACCAGTATTTTTTCTCCGGCGTGTTTGGCTACGCCGTGGGCGCGCAATTCCCGCCTAGTTGGGTGGAGGGCACGGGCTTTATCGCCAAGGGCCAGTCGCGCACCTTTGAAGCAAATATGGTGTTTCATTTACCGCTCTGCCTACGCGTACCCGGCCAATGGGGCGTCGGCATCAGCGATACCGTCGTGGTGACCGAGCAGGGAGCCAAGCCGCTAACTAATAACGACTGGCAGCTGTTCAAGGCGCACGGCTAACCTTCAGCTTGCAGCTCCCGATAGCCACAGCATTGACAGGCCCATTGAGGAGCGCTATTGTCGCCAAAAATGCAAATGAGAAACACTATCTTTTTTGACGCATAGGTGAGGGACGAGTGGGATGACTAGCGAGCAGCGGCAACTTCGCCAAACAGTCATGTTTTTACGCACCTCGTTTGAAGCGGTTCAGCACTCCATTGCTGGCCGCTTTGACGACCCGCTGCCCTGCTGGCTGGATACCAGCATGCTCTCGATGCTTTCACGCGAGCTGACCCGCTGCTGCCAGCAAGCCAAGCCGCTGTTCGCGCCTGCCGTGGTTGAGCAGCTCTTTATCGCCTCGCAACAGTGCGACCTGCTGCTGAAGCAATGCCCCGGCGTGCTGAACAGCGCCGTTTGCTATCGCCAGTTGGGTGCCATTATGTTGCCGCTTTCAAGCGCCATCGGCCAAATCGATACGCCTGCTAAGCGCCGCTGGCCTTGGCAGAAGCTGTAATAAACAATCCAAGTTTTCCCTAACCCCGCCTATTTGATTGGCGGGGTTTTGTTTTGCCCCTCACGTCCCCATCTACAAGGGCATAGCAACGTCGTTGGCGCTTACTAGTAAACTGGTCTATTCTGTTTGCCACGATGATCCCCACTGCTTCAAAAGGAGTTTTACTCTATGGCGTATGAAACGCTTTTTACCCCTACATCGCTTGGCAGCTTGACGATTCCTAACCGCGTCATCATGGCACCGCTGACTCGTGCGCGTACGCCGGATAGCGTGCCGGGCAAGATGCAGGAAGCCTACTACGGGCAACGTGCTGGATCTGGGTTGATCATCAGCGAAGCCACGAATATCTCCGCGACCGCCCGTGGCTATGTGTATACGCCAGGCATCTGGACCGATGAACAGGAAGCTGGGTGGAAAGGCGTTGTGGATGCTGTTCACGCCAAAGGCGGTCGTATGGCGCTGCAGCTGTGGCACGTTGGGCGCGTTTCACACGAAATGGTTCAACCCGATGGCCAACAACCCGTTGCCCCGAGTGCCTTGAAGGGCGAAGGCGCGCAGTGTTTCGTCGAGTTTGAAGACGGTACCGCTGGCCAGCACCCGACCAGCACACCGCGTGCACTGGAAACCGATGAAATCCCCGGCATTGTCGAGGATTATCGCCAAGCGGCCGAGCGTGCCAAGCGCGCGGGCTTCGACATGGTCGAAGTTCACGCAGCTAACGCTTACCTGCTTAACCAGTTCCTGGCGACCGGCACCAACGAGCGTACCGACCAGTATGGCGGATCGCTGGAAAACCGCGCCCGCTTCCCGCTGGAAGTGGTTGATGCGGTGATTGACGTTTACGGTGCTGACCGCGTTGGTATCCGCATGACGCCGTTTATCGAGCTCTTTGGGTTGACCGACGACGAGCCGGAAGCGATGGCCTTCTACATGGCCGATCAGCTTTCCAAGCGTGGACTGGCTTACCTGCACCTCAACGAACCCAACTGGGCGGGCGGCGATATCACCTTCCCCGCGGGCTTCCGCGAGCAGATGCGCGAACGTTTTAGCGGCAGCCTGATCTATTGCGGCAACTACGACGCCGAGCACGCCGAGAAACGCATCAGCGAAAACACCACCGATGCCGTGGCTTTCGGCCGCCCCTATATCGCCAACCCGGACCTGCCAGAGCGCTTCCGTATTAACGCGACGCTGACCGAGCCGAACCATGAAACGTTCTACGGCGGCGATGAGAAGGGCTATACCGACTATCCGTTTATGAGCAATGGCTACGACCGAATGAGTTAATACTGCATAGCACTACATTCGGCCAAACCCTTTAGACTAAAAAGCATCACTTCTGTGGTGCTTTTTTAATACCTAAATGTTAGTAAACACTACTAGACTGTTGATTCTTTCGTTTTAAAAATAGGTGATGAATGCTAAATTCACTTTTAGCTTTGCTGGTTTCTATTTTAGTAGTAGGTCTTACCGCCAGCACCGGGGCCCGTTTTCGGCCTGATAATTGGTATCGGGAACTGAATAAGCCGAGCTGGACACCGCCGGACATCGCCTTTCCTATCGCTTGGGGAATACTGTACTTACTGATGGCTATCGCCGCATGGCGTATTTATATGGCTGATGAATCAGCATCGCGAACGGCAAGCTTGGTCGTATACGGCGTTCAGCTAATGGTCAATGCCGCTTGGTCGTGGCTGTTCTTTGGGCGTAAAGAAATTGTCGCTGCGTTGGTAGATATCATGATGTTATTGGCACTAATCACGGCCACTATCGCACTATTTTATCAGGTAGAGACCCTAGCCGCGTGGCTAATGGTGCCTTACTGGTTATGGGTAGCGCTGGCGCTAGCCCTCAATGCCACTATTTTTCGGCTAAATAAAGCCTAAGCGTGGATTAAAAAACAAAGGGTTCTGAGAGTATGGATCGCACCACTACTATAATAGTACTCGCCTTCGCATCGCTGGTATTAGGCGCAATGGCAACAGCGATATTTATATATGTCATTGTCCCGTGGCGCCGCCGACGGCGCGCGGCGAAAGCGAAAGCCGCTGCCCCTCGTCCGGTACAAGTAGACAGCGCTGACGAAGTTCAAGAACCTGACGAACATGCCCCTTCAAAGCAAACTAAAAAAGTTAAGCAGCATTCGCTTTTTATCATCTTTGATCAGCCTAGTGCCGATTCAGACGAGCGCCTTACCCAGTGGCTAAGGGAGAAGAACGCCCACTACGACGCGCTCAAGAAAATATTCTTTATCGAAGGCCAACAGCCGTCTAACCCAGTCACTATCGCCAACGCATTTCCGCCAGGGGAAATGCCTGATCTGCTGCGTGGGGAAACCCATGAGCCCATCAGGGGGATTAGCTTGTTAGTGAAACCACCGCTACGTAAGCGACGTAATCAACAAATGCATGTCTACGTAGAACTCGCCAAAGAGATGCAGACGGTGTTTAGCGGCAAAATGCTCAATGACGAGCGCGAACCCGCCACTGACAGCACCTTTGAACAAATTATCGGCGAATAGACTGACAGCGCTATGCTGCCAAAAACAGCGTTACACCACTCCCTGGCTGCGCAGATAGTCATCGTAGCTGCCGCTGAAATCGACAATGCCTTCCGGCTGCATATCGATAATGCGTGTGGCGAGTGAAGAAACGAACTCACGGTCATGGCTGACAAACAGCAGCGTGCCGGGGTAGTTCTCCAAGGCCAGGTTCAGCGCTTCGATAGACTCCATATCCAGGTGGTTGGTCGGCTCATCCATCAGCATCACGTTGGGCTGAGTAAGGATTAACTTACCGAACAGCATGCGCCCCTGCTCGCCACCGGAAATCACCTTCACCGACTTGCCAATATCATCGCTGGAAAACAGCATCCGCCCCAGAGCACCGCGAACCACCTGCTCACCACCCGTGGTCCAGCTCGACATCCACTCAAACAGCGTGGCATCGACGGCAAAATCATCGCTATGATCTTGGGCAAAAACACCTACTTCAGCGGCTTCTGTCCACTTCACTTCACCCGCATCCGGGTGCAGCTCGCCTGCCAGCGTTTTTAGCAGCGTGGTTTTACCAATGCCGTTAGGGCCGATAATGGCGATGCGCTCGCCGGCTTCCACGGTCATGGATAAGCGCTTAAACAGCGGTTCACCGTCATAGCCTTTAGTAATGGCATCCACATTGACAGCGTTACGGTGGATCTTCTTGGCCTGATCAAAACGAATGAAAGGGCTTACGCGGCTGGAAGGCTTTATATCTTCCAGCTTGATTTTATCGATTTGACGCGCCCGAGAAGTCGCCTGCTTGGCTTTAGAGGCGTTGGCAGAGAAGCGGCTAACGAACTGCTGCAGCTCGGCAATCTGGGCCTTTTTCTTGGCGTTATCCGAGTGCTGACGCTCCCGCGCAGCGGTGGCGGCGGTCATGTAATCATCGTAGTTACCTGGGAACAGCGTAATTTCGCCGTAATCCAGATCCGCCATGTGGGTGCAGACGCTATTCAGGAAATGGCGGTCGTGAGAGATGATGATCATGGTGCTGCTGCGCGCTTTGAGAATATCTTCCAGCCAGCGGATGGTGTTGATATCCAGGTGGTTGGTCGGCTCATCCAGCAGCAGTACATCGGGATCGGAGAACAGCGCCTGAGCCAGCAGTACGCGCAGCTTCCAGCCGGGCGATACTTCGCTCATCGGGCCGGTGTGCTGCTCGATGGGAATACCCAAGCCCAGCAATAATTCACCCGCGCGGGATTCGGCGGTGTAGCCATCCAGCTCGGCAAAGCGTACTTCCAGGTCAGCAACGGCCATGCCGTCCTCTTCGCTCATCTCGGCCAGCGAGTAAATACGCTCGCGCTCGGCGGCGACCGACCACAGCTCGACATTGCCCATGATCACGGTGTCGATCACCCGCTCATCTTCAAACGCAAACTGATCCTGGCGTAGCTTACCCAGTCGTGTACTGCTATCCAGCATCACCTGGCCGGAAGAGGGCTCCAAATCACCACCGAGAATTTTCATAAAGGTGGATTTGCCGCAGCCGTTCGCGCCAATCAGGCCGTAGCGATTGCCGTTATTGAATTTAACGGAGACATTTTCAAACAGGGGCTTAGCCCCAAACTGCATGGTGATATTGGCGGTTGCGATCACAAAAGGAGCCCTGGTTAGCACATTGTCAGTAATGACAGTTTTACAATAAATAGAAAGGCTCGCGATTCTACGCGCTATTTGACCTGCATTCACCCATCATACTTTAGTCACATCAGGTGATCGCTGGGATATCGAGTAGAAAGCGTTGATCATCAAGTGCTTGGCGTAAACGCGTCGCCAGAATATCGACAATACCCGGATGTTCACCAACCAGTTTGGTCGTGGTAACAGAAAGCCCAGGATGCTGCTTTTCAGCCGCCGCGCATATGTCAGCGATATCACCACCCTCCCCTGCATGACGCCCCGGAGACAGAAACAGCATGGCAAGAATGACCGGGCCTGCGTTGAACTCAGGTAACGCTAGTAAGTTTTCCAACAGCGGCTCGTTAAAGCGGTACTCATCACCCTCGCGACGCTCCATGGAAGCAGCGGCAACACATGCAACGTCATCCGCTAGCAGCACGCTAAGCTGCCCTGCTAAGCGGTTGCGCACGGCGGTAACGTCAGGGATTGGGCTGCCGTGATCCACCAGCGCCACATGCGGCTTAGCACCAGACAGAAGCTGCTCGCGAACGTTGTCGGCCAGCAAATGAGCTAACCGCAGGTCGTTATCACCCAACTCATCCACCAAAGGCTGGGCTACCCGCACCTTCACGTGGGGAAAGCGCTCCTGCAGCGTCGCCATGCGTTCAGGCAGGTAGCCGGTCAAGGCCTTACTGGGGCCGAAAAAGAACGGCAGCACGATAATCTCCGTTGCCCCTTGTTCGGCACTGCGTTCAGCGGCGGGGCCAAGGGTCGTGGCAGGAATGCCATTAACCTCTTCCAAGGGGATCTTATTGGAGTGCAGCAGGGAGGCCGCCTGTACGGTTTCACCCATAAGCTCACTCAGCGACGCCGCCACGCGACGTAAATTCAGCGTTGCCTGCGCTCGTAGCGAGCCGTTATCGACCAAAAAAATCGCGCGCATCGCAGCCTCCTGTTGGGGTCATGGTGATCAAGTGGGTGATCATCCATGACATGTTAAGATGGTGGTTTTACACCGTAACTGCCCACCATGTTACTTGAAAATGTGACTTAAAAACGTTGCCTGATACCGATGCTTGATACCACTGCGCTTAACCAGCAAAGAAATTTCTTCGATGGCCATGCCGAGATTTGGCAGATCGGAAGAGCGTCGTGTAGGGAAAGAGTGTAGATCTCGGTGGTCGCCG
>OJFM01000212.1_pt1 | contig 9784 bp, 9 predicted proteins | sample 1594211 | NCBI WGS metagenome assembly OJFM01 (sample SAMN05416783, study PRJEB24817) | seawater metagenome | isolation source: Sea water | place: Canada:Atlantic | collected 2013-11
CGGCGACCACCGAGATCTACACTCTTTCCCTACACGACGCTCTTCCGATCTAAATAATGTCACTGCCATCCTTGCCGGCCAAATCAACACCGGCATGCCAGGTCCGCTTGCCGGTAAACGGATCGGACCGGTAACCGTACTTCGAAGACAGCCAGCCCCAGGTGATCGGACGGCCTTCCAGGTACAGCTCATCTTCGAGCCGCTTGCTGGAGGCCAGCTGGTCGAGCAACCGCAGTTGCTGCTCGCGGTCTTCGATTCGCCATTCCATTTCCTCAATCATCCGGGTCAGCTCAGGTGCGGAGAAGGAATCCCCGGACAAGGCATCTTCTGGCCCGCCGACTGCAGCCGGCTGATCGAAGTTGAATTCGTCACTGGCCACGAGGCCGGATTCCACAAACCGCTGGCCCAGCGCATCCAGTCGCAGGAGACGGCCCTGGATCTCGCCGAGGCGAAGAGTCAGCGCATCAACCTGTTGCTGAACGTTCTCCTCAATACTGGCCAGTTCTGCCTTCTGGTCTGCCAGCTTCTGTTTCCAATCGGCGACCAGCTCGGAGTTGGTGGGCTCTCTGGCCTCTACCTGCTGCACAGCCATTTGATACCCTGCCCAGCCGGCCGCGACCAGCAGGGAGAGCACGAGGAACAGCAAGCAGGCAGCAAGCGTGCTGTTGATCGACAGCACACGGGACTTTCCGTGGCGTTTGCCAACGAGAATAATGTTCATATCATCATCTGGTTTCATCGTTGAGCCGCAACCGCATCCTGTAGTGTTGCGCCCCGGAAAAATCCGAAGGGGGTCTGCCATCCTTTGGCAACAGCTACATACTGAAAAAATTGCAGCGCCCGGTAGACATACTCATTTATCACAATGTAAAACGAGTGTAATACAGGCACTACGCATAAACCGTGCCGAAGTGTAACCAATCGTAAACGCAGCCGTCGAGTAAAAACGCCGCCATGAAACGCAAAAGCGAGCAAAAAATGACCTTCGACAAGCTTGGCAGAACCCCGGTACTGAAGGATCTTGTGGCAAAGGCCGAGCTCCATCGACAGGCGGAAGGAGAAGTCCTGGCCGCCCTGCCGAGCGAGCTGTTCAACGGGACACGCTTTGTCAGCTGCAAGGACGGAGAGCTGGTCCTGACCACCGAAACCGCGGGTAAAGCGAGTCAGATCCGGTTCCGCCAGCACGAAATCATGGAAAAGCTGCGAGAGAACGAACTGTTCCGGTTCGTCTGGAAACTGAAGGTCAAGGTTGCACCGCCCAGATTTCGGGAAAAACCGGTGTTCAAAAAAGAACCCTTGAGCAAAGAAAATGCCCGGCTCCTCAAAGAGGAGGCCGGGCACACGAAGGATAAAGCATTACGCGAGGTTCTCGAAAAACTCGCTAGCCACGTCCGGGATTAAAGCGTCCTGCTTCAGCCCGCCGCCAGCACAGGCTTCATGTAGGAAATCGGGGCAGTGGCCTCGTCATCAAAGGTAACCACTTCCCAGGCATCCTCTTCTGCCCTGAGCTTGCGCAACAGCTTATTGTTCAGATCGTGGCCGGATTTGATCCCCCGGAACTCACCAATCAGGCTGTTGCCCAACTGATAGAGATCGCCGATGGCATCAAGCAGCTTGTGCTTCACAAATTCGTCGTCATAGCGCAGACCGTCTTCGTTGAGGATTTTGTAGTCATCAACAACGATGGCGTTGTCCACACTGCCGCCGAGAGCAAGGTTCATGGCACGCAATTTTTCGATGTCACGCATGAACCCGAAAGTCCGAGCGCGACTCACTTCCTTGACAAAGGAGGTGCTGGAAAAATCGACGGTTGCTGTCTGGGCGCGGCCCTTGAACACGGGGTGATCAAAGTCGATACCGAAGCTCACCTTGAAGCCTTCGAAAGGCAGCAGGGTGGCCTTCTTGTCGCCTTCCTCAACCGTTACCTCACGCTTGATGCGAATGAAACGCTTGGCTGCATCCTGCTCGGCAATGCCGGCGGACTGCAGAAGGAACACAAAAGGACCGGCAGAGCCGTCCATGATGGGCACTTCCGCGGCACTTAGTTCGACGAAACAGTTATCAATCCCGAGACCAGCCATGGCCGAGAGCAAATGCTCCACAGTCGCCACACGGACACCGTTTTTCACCAGCGTCGTGGACAGCATGGTCTCACCTACATTTTCCGCGCAGGCACGAATCTCAACCATCGGGTCAAGATCGGTACGGCGGAAGATGATACCGGAGTCCACCGGGGCAGGCTTGAGGGTCAGGTAGACCTTCTCACCCGAGTGCAAGCCAACACCGGTGGCACGGATGGTGTTTTTAAGTGTCCGTTGTCTGATCATCGGTACATAATTCCGTCACAAAAAGGCGATATTCTAGGCAAAAATCTGCCCGGAGAATATCAGAAAATAAGACTGAATACCATTTAACCAATCCGTTGTTGCTGAATGTTCATCCAGCATCCAACTCATGGCAATCAGTGCACGTATTTACCGGATGCCGGGTTCCATGTTTCGCACAAGAACCACAACCGGATCACAATTGCACCAGATTATCAGTCAGCCTGCCGACGGAGGAATGCGGGAATATCGAGATAGTCGACACCCTGCTCCTCGCTATCCTTGCTCTGGTCGATAGCCACGTTTCCATGGGAAACGGCCCGGCGACGCAGAACAGCGGGACGATCCAGCTGGTTGTAATCGGTTTTTCCATCCAGAGTGCGGGTATTGTCCACCACCTTGGTCGGCTTCTCACGATCACCACCCAGGCCGGTCGCAACAACCGTTACCTTCAGTTCGTCGGTCATTTCCGGATCAATAACGGTACCGACAACAACGGTGGCAGAGTCAGAAGCAAACTCACGCACAATGTCGCCAACCTCGGAGAATTCGCCCAGGTTGAGATCCATGCCCGCGGTAATGTTGACCAGAATACCCTTGGCACCCTGCAGGTTGATGTCTTCGAGCAGCGGGCTGCGAACGGCCGCTTCGGCGGCTTCCCGCGCACGATTTTCACCCGTGGCACGGGCGGTGCCCATCATCGCCATACCCATTTCGGACATGACCGTCTTCACGTCGGCGAAGTCGACGTTGATCATACCGTTGCGGGTAATCAGATCAGCGATGCCCTGAACTGCGCCCAGAAGCACATCGTTAGCTGCGGCAAATGCGTCCAGCAGGCTGGTTTTCTTGCCCATGACCGCCAGCAGCTTTTCATTGGGAATGGTAATCAGGGAGTCGACGCTTTCTTCCAGCTCTTTCAGACCGGATTCAGCAACGCTCATGCGCTTGCCGCCTTCGAACATGAAAGGCTTGGTGACCACGGCAACGGTCAGGATGCCCAGTTCGCGGGCTACTTCCGCTACGATCGGCGCGGCACCGGTACCGGTACCACCGCCCATGCCCGCGGTAATGAAGACCATATCCGCGCCCTTGATGGCTTCGGCGATACGATCGCGGTCTTCCAGGGCAGACTGGCGACCGACTTCCGGATTGGCGCCGGCACCCAGCCCCTTGGTGATGTTGCCACCGAGCTGGATGATCTGACGCGCGTCCATATCGGTCAGCGCCTGGGCGTCCGTGTTGGCGCAGATGAATTCCACACCTTCGATGTCGCTGTTAAGCATATGGCGCACGGCGTTGCCGCCACCACCGCCTACACCGACGACTTTAATGACAGCGTTTTGCTGGACATTATCGACGAGTTCAAACATTTCCCCTACTCCTTCGTGCTGTTTTCAGCCCTTGTTCCGGGCTGTTTGTTCGAGATTGTGTTTTCGAGATACCTTCGTGTACTACCCGCCCGGCCCCGTCAGAAATGACCGGTAAACCAGGCTTTCATGCGCTCAAACAGCGAGGGTGCATCTTCACCCTTGAGCACCGGTGCCCGCCCCAGATCCATCTGGCGGAAACCATGAATCAACAACCCAACGCCAGTGGCGTAGATCGGATTGTTGACTACCTCCGTCATGCCGGAAACCGCCTGCGGACAGGCCAGCCTTACCGGCATGTGGAAGATCTCTTCGGCCAGCTCCACCACGCCTTCCATGGTGGAGGAACCGCCGGTTATCACGATGCCTGCCGGAATGAGGTCTTCAAATCCGGACCGGCGCAACTCTGACTGAACCAGGGTGAACAGCTCCTCGTAGCGCGGTTCCACCACCTCCGCCAGGGCCTGCCTGGACAGATCGCGCGGCGCGCGATCGCCAACACTGGGCACCTTGATGGTTTCATCCGCACCGGCCAGCTGGGTCAGTGCACAGGCATACTTGATCTTGATTTCTTCAGCATTCTGGGTCGGTGTGCGCAGCGCCATGGCAATGTCGTTGGTCACCTGGTCGCCGGCGATCGGAATCACCGCCGTGTGCCGGATAGCACCGCCGGTAAACACCGCAATATCCGTGGTGCCACCACCGATATCCACCACGCAGACACCCAGCTCTTTCTCATCCTCGGTGAGAATGGCGTGGCTGGATGCCAGCTGCTCCAGGATGATGTCATCCACCTCAAGCCCGCAGCGCTTCACGCATTTCTCTATGTTCTGGGCAGCATTGACCGCGCAGGTCACCAGATGAACCTTTGCCTCCAGGCGCACACCGGACATGCCCATGGGTTCCTTGATGCCTTCCTGGCTGTCGATCACGAACTCCTGGGGCAGAATATGGAGAATCTTCTGGTCTGCAGGAATCGCAACCGCCTGGGCGGCGTCAATGACCCGGTCTATATCGGCCTGGGTGACCTCACGGTCACGGATTGCAACAATGCCGTGGGAATTCAGGCTCTTGATGTGGCTGCCGGCAATACCCGCATACACCGAGTGAATGCGGCACCCGGCCATCAATTCCGCCTCTTCCACCGCGCGCTGAATTGCCTGGACGGTGGTTTCAATATTCACCACCACTCCACGCTTGAGGCCCCGGGAAGGATGGGAACCAATGCCCACCACTTCGATGGTGCCGTCCATCTTGCGCTTGCCGACAATCGCAACCACCTTCGAGGTTCCGATATCGAGGCCGACAATCATGTTTTCCGTTTCAACCGATGACATGTGTTCCACCAAACCGTAGGTCTGAATTAACCGTTGCTATGATTTTGGGCTGGAGGCTGTCTCGACAGCCTTCCACTTGACCGCCACACCGTTGGTGTAGCGGGCATCTACCCGACTGACTTCGTCCGACCTTGCTGCCAGTCGGTTTTCATAAACCGTGATAAACCGATCAAACCGTTGCGCCACCTGATCGCGGCCAAGCACCACCTCGATGCCGTTGGCCAGCTGCAGGGTCCACGCACCCCGGTGTTCCAGCGTCAGGCCTGAAAATCCAAGCCCCCGGGCGACCAGCTTGTCGCTCATGTCCCGCGCCATATCGATCACATCCCGCACCCTTTCATCCGGCCCTGCGAGTCGTGGTAACCGACCCGCAACTTCGGGATTCGCCGGCGCGAACAGCTCACCGGTGCGGCTTACGAGACGTCCATCGGTCCAGTAAGCCAGGGGTTTCTTCTCCCTGATATCGATCACCAGGCGATCCGGCCATACCCGACGCACCGCCGCGGACGCAACCCAGGGCCGACGTTCCAGGCTGTCTTTGATTTCCGAAAGATCCGTGGCGAAATAGCTCTTGCCGATCCAGTCGCCAGCGGCGCGCTCAATGGCGACCCGGCTATCGCCCACAAATTCTCCCTTCACATCGACGGCAAGGATCTGCTGATCCATGGCGCCCAGCACCTTGCCAGTGCCCCAGGGCACCAGTGCAGCCAACAGCACAATCACCGCGCCCATGCCCACCTGGAGCCAGGGTACAGCTGCCAGCACACCCTTCAACACGCCAAACCGGTCCCGCTCGGGACCGAGGGACGTTGCCCCCCGGCGTCGCGGGGGCTCGGACGGAATCGCCCGGCTCCGGATCAGCAGTGTTTCAAGCATTGGCGCCCTCCAGACTGTCTTTCAGTATCCGGACCACCAGCTCTTCGAAGCTGATGCCTGCGGCCTTTGCAGCCATGGGCACAAGACTGTGGTCCGTCATACCGGGCACGGTATTGACCTCCAGCAGCCAGAACTTGCCGTCGCTGTCCTGCATGATGTCGACCCGGCCCCAGGTCCGACAGCCAACAACCCGGAAGGCCTCCAGTGCCAGGTGCTGAAGACGGACTTCGTCTTCAGGCGCCAGACCACAGGGAATGCGATACCGGGTATCGTCTGCCAGGTACTTGGCCTCGTAATCGTAAAAAACGTGCTCGGTGCTTGCGCTCAGGCCAATGGCCGGAAGCGCCCGATCCTGCAACAGACTGACGGTGAACTCCGGCCCTTCGATCCACTCCTCCACCAGCACCAGATTGTCCAGCGCGGCGGCGGCTTCGTAGGCGTCAGCCAGTTCGGCCGCCGTGTGTACCTTGCGGATGCCGATGCTGGAGCCTTCCCGGGAAGGTTTCACACTCAAGGGCGCCCGCAGTTCACCAATGATCTGTTCGGCCTGATCTGCTCCGGACATGGTGCGGAACTTCGGCGTTGGCAGGCCACAGCCTTCGAACACGTACTTGGTTCTCAGCTTGTCCATGGCCAGTGCCGAGGCCAGCACATCGCTGCCGGTGTAGGGAATACCGGCCTGCGAAAGGATGGCCTGCAAGGTACCGTCCTCGCCTCCACGACCATGCAGCGCGATGAACACCCGGTCAAAATCAGGGTTGTCGACGGTTCTCAGCAGGCAGCCGCGGACGTCCACGGCAAACGCATCCACGCCGGCTGACACCAGCGCCGCCAGTACCGCCTTGCCGCTTTTCAGGGACACTTCCCTTTCAGCGGAATCTCCACCCATGAACACGGCCACCCGACCGAGCGACCGAACGAGCTCCGGTTCGGCCTGATAAGCCTGTGGTTCCCCATGATGCATGTCACTCACCAGCTATCACTCCCGCGGCTGCCAGCCGCGCTGCCACGCCGCCAATATCGCCGGCGCCCTGGGTTATCAGCAGATCACCGTCCTGCAGCACATTGGCCAGCAGGGACTCGATTTCCAGGTTGTCCTCAACAAATACCGGTTCCACCTGCCCCCGCTGGCGAATACTGCGGCACAGGGCCCGACCATCGGCCCCCGGAATCGCCGGTTCGCCGGCGGAATACACGTCCATTAAAAGCAGGCCGTCCACTTCCGAAAGCACCCGGACAAAGTCTTCATAAAGGTCGCGGGTCCGCGTAAAGCGGTGCGGCTGGTAAAGCATGACCAGACGCCGATCGGGCCAGGCATCATGTGCAGCCCGGATAACAGCCTCTACCTCCGTCGGGTGGTGACCGTAATCGTCCACCAGGGTGACCGTGCCCTTGGGGGTCTGGTAATCGCCGTAGACCTGGAACCGGCGACCGACACCGGCAAATCCGGCCAGCCCGCGGCAGATTGCATCATCGGCGACGCCTTCGTCTGTGGCCACGGCTATGGCCGCCAGCGCGTTCAGCACGTTATGACGGCCCGGCATTTTCAGCTCGACCGCGAGGTCGCTGCGCCCGGCCGGACGCTTCACCACAAAGTGGGTCCGCAAACCGTCGGAATTGATACTCTCGGCCCGGTAATCCGCCTCCGGGTTGTCAATTCCGTAGGTGATGATGGCGCGGGATATCCGGGGGATGATCTCCTGAACGTAACCGTCATCGACGCACATCACCGCAACACCGTAAAACGGCAGGTTGTGCAGAAAGTCCACAAAGGTCTGCTTCAGCTTCTCGACATCGCCGCCATAGGTATCCATATGGTCCGCTTCGATGTTGGTTACCAACGAAATCACCGGCGTCAGATGCAGGAAGGACGCATCACTCTCGTCTGCCTCCGCCACCAGATAGCGGGAACCGCCCAACTGAGCGTTGGTGCCGGCGCTGTTCAGCTTGCCGCCAATCACGAAAGTCGGGTCCAGGCCCGCCTCACCCAGAATGGATGCGATCAGGCTGGTGGTTGTGGTCTTGCCATGGGTTCCAGCGACGGCGATGCCGTGGCGATAGCGCATGATTTCCGCGAGCATTTCTGCCCTGGGCACGATCGGCACCCGACGACTGCGGGCCGCCACGACTTCCGGGTTTTCCGCAGACACCGCTGAAGACACCACAACCACATCGGCACTGGCGCTGTTCTCTTCCCGGTGACCGATCTGCACTTCTACGCCCATACCCTTGAGACGATCGGTAACCGCCCCTTCTTTCAGATCCGATCCGGAAACGTCGTAGCCCTGATTCTTGAGAACCTCGGCGATGCCGCTCATCCCCGCACCACCAATCCCCACAAAGTGGATGTGACGGATCCGGCGCATTTCAGGCACCTGATAGACCAGGGGCGGATTATTTGCATCAGCCATTGGCGGCCTCCAGACAGTAATTCACGACTCTCTCCGTTGCATCAGGGCGGGCCAATGTTCGGGCGGCCTTCGCCATTTCGTTTACCCGGTCACGATTCCGGGCCAGATCACCCAGGGTTTCCGCAAGCACCGCCGGGGTCATTTTTGCCTGTGGAATCAGAATGGCTGCCTTCGCCGACACCATTTGTTGCCCGTTTTTCGTCTGGTGATCATCCACGGCGTGGGGAAAAGGCACCAGGACAGCGCCGATACCCGCGGCGCACAATTCCGAAACGGTCAACGCGCCTGCCCGGCACAGCACCAGGTCGGCCCACTGATAGGCCTCGGCCATGTCCTTGATGAACGGCTCAACGGCCGCCTCCACGCCATGCTCCTCATAGGCCTGCTTCGCCGCCTCGGCATGGCGCTCACCACACTGGTGGCGGACCACGGGCCGGTCACCTTCCGGCAACATCGCCAGCGCCTCGGGGAGCTGCTCATTAAAGACCTGCGCGCCGAGACTGCCGCCGATCACCAGCAATCTGAGAGCACCTTCACGGTCCGCCAGGCGCCTTTCCGGAACAGGCAAGGCCGCGAGGTCTTCCCGCACCGGATTGCCGGTACAGCGGGTAACCACTTTCGGCCCGAAGCTACCCGGAAAAGCCTCCAGCACGGTTTCTGCAAACCTGACCAGGATGCGGTTGGTCATTCCGGCGATGGCGTTCTGTTCATGAATCACCAGCGGCGTACGGTTCAGCCAGGCGGCAACACCACCGGGCCCGGTAACAAATCCGCCCATGCCTACAACGCAATCCGGGCGAACCCGGCGCAGGATGGTGAAGGCTTCACCCAGCGCCCGCATCAGCCGGAACGGCGCCAGCAAGAGAGCGAGCTTACCCTTGCCCCGCAAACCGGAAATATGAATCAGTGACAGCGGGATATCGGTTTCGCCGATCAGCCTCTGTTCCATTCCGCCACTGGCTCCGAGCCAGTACACCTGGTGGCCACGAGCCTCAAGCGCCCGAGCCGTTGCCAGGGCCGGGAACACGTGCCCGCCGGTACCGCCGGCCATCATCAGGAAGCGACGCTGTTCAGTCATACACCGCACCTCCCCGCGTCTTCGGACCGGTCTTCTCTCGGGCCAGCTTTTCCTGATCCAGGCGCTCCATTTCCACACGGGCAAGAACGCCAATGCAGATACAGGTAATCATCAGACTGGATCCACCGTAGCTCACCAGCGGCAGAGTCAGCCCCTTGGTGGGCAGAAGCCCGGTGCTGACCGCCATGTTGATGCCTGCCTGCAGGCCAATCAGCAGGGTCAGCCCATAGGCAAAACACGCGCCGAACGGCATGTCCGCCTTCTCGGCCCGGCGGGCAATGACGAATCCGGTCACCACCAGCAGGGTGAACAGACTGAGTACCAGCAAGGATCCCAGAGATCGGAAGAGCGTCGTGTAGGGAAAGAGTGTAGATCTCGGTGGTCGCCG
>OJFM01000213.1_pt1 | contig 9760 bp, 10 predicted proteins | sample 1594211 | NCBI WGS metagenome assembly OJFM01 (sample SAMN05416783, study PRJEB24817) | seawater metagenome | isolation source: Sea water | place: Canada:Atlantic | collected 2013-11
ACGGCGACCACCGAGATCTACACTCTTTCCCTACACGACGCTCTTCCGATCTAACCGCTTCGCGAGTGTTTTGCCATGCACTTTGAGCGCCTTCTTGAGTGGTTTCCCACGCGTCACGTGCGTTGGCTTTAGTCTGCTCCCACCAGTCGTTGTCATAGGCAGGAAAGGCTTCTACTTCTTCCTGGCTAGCTTCGACCATGATGCGATGCTCGGTATCACCGTCTTCTTCTGTATCGGTTTCCAGCGTGAAGTAATCGGTATCTACCACGATTTCACGACCGCCTAATCCAAGCACTGAGCCGCTTTCGATCACAAGGGCACTGATGCGCATCTCTTCATCGAACAAGATGTCGTCAACGTCACCTATTTCTTCACCGGAACCGCCGGCAAAGTAGACTTCTGCATCGAGAATGTCATCGGCAGAATACATACCTTGAGGCTCGTTTTGCGCGTGAGCACTCATAGCGAAGGTTCCCAGTAGGGCTGTACCGATGGCTGTTGTCAGGATTGTCTTACGCATAGCATCTCTCCATGTGGCTACGATAACGAGTAGGGCCGAGTCATCCATAGATGAGTAAATGATGGCTGCCTACTAATAACGAAGATAGTAAATGTGACAAGTACGTAAAGAACTGCCTATTAAGGCGTTATTGCTGATCAGCCCACTCATCGGCTCTGCGCTCAGCTTCTTCGCGCTCAAGACCATATTTCTGCTGAAGCTTACCGACCAATTCGTCTTTTTTACCGCCGATCTGATCCAGCTCGTCGTCGGTAAGGTCGCCCCAGCTAGAGCGTGCTTTCCCTTTCATCTCTGTCCATTTGCCTTCGATTTGATCCCAGTTCATCGTTTCGCTCCTTGAGAGTAGTGAACTTGCTTAGGCACTTATTAGGTTAGACGAAATTTGCACAAGTGCAAGTGGTTGATTCAGTGTGGTGTAAGTTAAAAAGGGCTGGTCAGATATGAAATGCAATGTTAGGATGCGCGCTCCTCGCATGTGCTGAAGATCGGAAGAGCACACGTCTGAACTCCAGTCACAGGTACCATCTCGTATGCCGTCTTCTGCTTGAAAAAAAAAAGTAGGTAGGTTTCCCCATTCAGAGATCTGCGGGTCAAAGGTTGTTTTTTTTTTTAATGATACGGCGACCACCGAGATCTACACTCTTTCCCTACACGACGCTCTTCCGATCTCAACAATCCCAGTTGCCAGTCCGCTATAGGACTGTCCATGTGGGCCGCCAACGAGGCCGATTACCTGCTCCAGGTACTCACCTGGGCAGCCCGCGACAACGAAGTGCTGAGCCGATTTGAAGGGCGGGAAGTGTCGTCCAAGAATCTGGAACAGGGGTTGATCAAGGACACTCCCGTCGACGTAGACCCGGTTTCACTGATTCTCATTCCCCACCTGGACCGGATCTATGGTGAAATGTGGCGGCGCTGTGAAGACCGGAACGATGACGCCCATCGCTGGATCAACCCGGAATTCTATGGTTGGTGGGTAAGCCACGGCTTCAAGGTGGTGGCCGATATCCACACTGGGGAGATTACGGACTACGACGATTTCATCCGACACTTCTACGCCAGCTATCACCCCTACTACAACGGCAACATTCCGGTGATTCACCACCAGCCTGCCGGTATCGCCGTTACCGACAGCGCCGCCCGCTTCGTTGGCCGACATGCCATTACCATCCTACGAGTGGCCCTGAGCCCCAGAAACGAAATGCGGGTGTACTTCTTCAATCCCAATAACGACAGTGGCCAGGACTGGGGCCAGGGCATCACCTGCTCAACCCGGGGAAACGGAGAGATTCGGGGTGAGGCATCCCTGCCCGTGGCGGAATTCACGTCCCGCCTCTATGCGTTTCACTACGACACCCTTGAACTTGGCGACCTGGCGGCCATACCCGAGACCGAAGTGGCCCGGGTCATGGAGCTGGGGTATGGCAGTTGGGCGGCCAGTGACGACTAACTCATGTTTTTGCGCATGAAGTTCTGGATCTCGCCCACAATCCCCGAGCGGAAGGCCATCACCGTCAGCACGAAGATGCCGCCAAGGATGGGGTCTACCCAGTCACCCAACGGCCCCTGGGCCAGCTGATATTCCAGATTCACCACGAAGGTCGCACCGACCACCGGGCCCAGCAACGTGCCGGTACCACCCAGAAGCGTCATCAGGATGACTTCGCCGGACATGTGCCAGTGGGCGTCGTTGAGAGACGCGAGCTGGAACACCACGGTTTTCACCGATCCGGCCAGGCCCGCCAGGCCTGCTGAAATCACGAAGGCGAGCAGCTTGTAGCGATCCACGTTGTAGCCAAGGGACACTGCCCGTGGCTCGTTCTGCTTAATCGCCTTGAGCACCTGCCCGAAGGGCGAGCCAACAATCCGCTGCACCACCAGATAGCCTCCCAGGAAGACCGCCAGCACGAAGTAGTACATGGCGTAGTTGTTACTCAGGTCAACGAGGCCGAAAAGATGACCGCGGGGTACGCCGTGCATCCCGTCCTCGCCACCGGTAAAGGGAGCCTGCACGAAGAAGAAGTAGACCAGTTGCGCCAGCGCCAGGGTGATCATCGCGAAATAGATACCCTGGCGGCGAATGGCCACAACCCCGAAGCCGAGGCCCAACACCGTCGCCGCCGCTGTGCCCACGAGGATCCCCATTTCGGTCGTCAGACCGGAGAAATTCGAGAGCAGGTAACCGGTGGTGTACGAGCCCGCTGCCAGGAACGCTGCGTGTCCGAATGACAGCAGGCCGGTGTAGCCCAGCAGGAGATTGAACGCCACTGCGAACAGGGCGAAGCACAGGATTTTCATCAGGAACACGGGGTACATCACCGCCGGTGCCAGCAGGAGCAGCACCAGCAACACCAGATTCAGGATCTGCTTCTTGCGTTGCTCGGATTTCTGCTGCTGAACAATACTTTGCTGGATATCTGTCTGCGTGGTTGCGTTCGCCATGACTATGCCTCCTTACCAAACAGGCCCGACGGGCGAATCAACAGGACAACCACCATCACCAGGAAGATCACGGCTGCCGACCCTTCCGGGTAGAACACTTTGGTGAACCCCTCCACGACTCCCATCATCAGGCCGGTAATCACCGCTCCGGCGATGGAACCCATACCGCCGATGACCACCACGGCGAACACTACGATGAGTATGTTGGAACCCATCACCGGTGACACCGAATAAATGGGTGCGGCAAGCGCACCGGCGAACGCGGCGAGCATGACACCAAAACCGTAGGTGAGGCTGATCAGCAGTGGCACATTGATGCCAAATCCCTGCATCAGCTGGGAATCTTCCGTGCCAGCCCGCAGGTAGGAGCCAAGCCGGGTTTTCTCAATCATGAACCAGGTTGCGAAGCACACCAGCAAGGCTGCCACGATTACCCAGGCACGATAGTAGGGAAGGAACATGAACCCGAGGTTCATACCACCTCTGAACATCTCCGGCATGGAATAGCGAAGGCCGGAAACGCCATAAATATTGGTTAGAACACCTTGAAGGATCAGTGCAATCCCGAAGGTCAACAACAGGCTGTAGATGTGATCCTGGCCCGCGATGCGGCGCAACAGGAAGTATTCCAGCACAATGCCGAAACAGCCCACGATCACGGGCGCGACGAAGAGCGCTACCCAGTAATTGACGCCGAAGGCATCAAAAATCAGTACGGTACACATGGCACCGAGCATGTACATGGCGCCATGGGCGAAATTAATAATTTTCAGCAGGCCAAATATAACCGCCAGGCCGAGGCTCAGCAGAGCATAAAAGGCGCCATTGATCACCCCGAGCATCAACTGGCCAGACAGCACGGCCACGGGGACTCCCAGAATCTCGGTCATGTTACAAACTCCAAAAGCAGCGCAACTGATCATTCACAAGTTGCGTGTCTGCAGGTCAGTGGCCGCCCCGCGCCAGTACTGTTGGATAGCGCGGGACGGCCCAGTCGGTCAGAACATCAGTTTTGGGTTACGAGCTTGCACTTGCTCTCGGACAGCGGGCGATAGGCCTCGTCCCCTGGGATGGTCCGTACGATGTCATACAGATCCCACTCGCTCTTGGACTCCTCTGGGGTTTTCACTTCTGCCAGGTACATGTCGTGGACCATGCGGCCGTCCTCACGAATGATGCCGTTCTTGGCAAACATGTCGTTGATCGGCGTATCCATCATCTGCTTGCGTACCGTTTGGGCGGCATCCGAACCGGTGGCCTTCACAGCGTTCAGGTACTGGATGGCGCTGGAGTAGATACCGGCGTGAACCATGGTGGGACGAACGCCGGTTTTTTCCATGAAACGGTCAGACCAGGCACGGGTTTCGTCGTTCATGTCCCAGTACCAGCCGGTGGTGAGCTGAATGCCCTGGGCAGACTGAGCACCCAGTGCATGAACGTCGGTCAGGAACAACAGCAGCGCTGCCAGGGTCTGGCCGGACTGGGTCAGGCCGAATTCACCGGCGGTGGTGATGGCATTGGTGGTGTCTGCACCTGCGTTTGCCAGAGCCACCACGTCAGCGCCTGAGGACTGCGCCTGCAGGATAAAGGAGGAGAAGTCAGAGGTCGGGAACGGATGACGCACCGCCTGCATCACTTCGCCGCCATTTTCTTCCACCACGCGGGTTACGTCCCCTTCCAGGGCGTGCCCAAAGGCGTAGTCAGCGGTCAGGATGAACCAGCTCTTGCCACCTTCTTTAACCACCGCGCTTGCCGTACCGTTGGCCAGCGGGTAGGTGTCGTACACGTAGTGGATATGGTTCGGCGTGCAGTGCTCGTTGGTGATGCTGGACGCGGCAGAACCGGAGACGATACCCAGCTTGTCGTTTTCTTCCAGGATGTTGCTGACGGCAATGGTGACCGAAGAGGCAACCAGGCCGGCAATCAAATCAACGTTCTCGTTCTCCACCCAGCGCCGGGCAGTACTGGAGGCGGAATCCGGGCTGTTACGATCATCCGCGCTGACCACTTCGATCTTGGCGCCATTGACCGTGCCACCGAAGTCCGCAATGGCCATTTCCAGGGCTGTCTGGCCATTTGGTCCCGCCAGGTCACGATAGGTGCCGGACATGTCGGCCAGGTAACCGATTTTAACGGTATTGTCGGATATCTCAGCCTGGGCAGCACCCACAAACATGGCTGATGCAATCGCTGATGTCAGAAGCTTTTTGGTGATTGTCATTGTTGTTTCTCCGCTACTGTCTTTGCGTTGGTTTTCGGGTTTCGTTCTTATTGCTCTTGTTGCACTCTTTATTTCACTCTCATCCCCAGGCCTTACACACCCAGGTATTTGTCCAGCATCGACTGCTTGGCCTCAAGCTCGTCGGCGCTGATCTCCTCCACAATCTGGCCGTGTTCCATCACGTAGTGACGGTCCGCCAGGGGTGCGGCGAAATGGAAATTCTGCTCGACCAGGACAATGGTCAGGCCTTTTTCCTTCAGCTTGACCAACACCTCGCCCAGCGTCTCAACGATAACCGGAGCCAGGCCTTCGGTGATTTCATCCAGCAACAGCATGTTGGCACCCGTTCTCAGAATCCTTGCCATCGCCAGCATCTGCTGCTCGCCACCGGAGAGCTTACTGCCCTGACTCGTGCGGCGCTCGTACAGGTTCGGGAACATTGAAAAAATTTCTTCCAGTCCCATGCCGCCGCTTCGGACGACGGGCGGAAGTGTCAGGTTTTCCATGACATTAAGTCCGGAAAAAATGCCCCGGTGTTCGGGGCAATACCCGACTCCCAACCTGGCAATATGGTGAGGTGCACAGGACATGGTTTCCTCACCGTTGATCATAATGGAACCGGTACGCCGGCCCACCATATTCATAATCGCTTTCAGGGTTGTGCTGCGGCCGGCACCATTACGGCCCAGCAGCGTGACCAACTCCCCACGCTGAACTTCCATATCAATGCCGTGGAGAATGTGTGATTCTCCATAAAATGCGTGCAGCCCGGAGATTCGAAGCTGTTCGTACTCTTTTGGATGCGCCTGTGTCATTCCGCCGCCTCCTGCTTTTTAGTGGCGGTGCCACCCATATACACTTCGCGAACCCGTGGGTCGTCGGAAACCTGCTGGTAATCCCCTTCGGTCAACACAGAACCCTGAGCCAGCACCGTTACCCGATCGCATAGCTTGCTGACCACACCCAGGTTGTGCTCCACCATTAACACCGTGCGGCCTTGAGCGGCCTTGCGCACCAGTTCAACGACCCGATCCACGTCTTCACTGCCCATGCCCTGGGTGGGCTCGTCCAGCAACAGCAACTCCGGCTCCATCGCCAGGGTGGTGGCCAGTTCCAGAGCGCGCTTACGACCATAGGCAAGTTCGACGGTGGTGGTGTTGGCAAATTCAGTCAGCCCGACACTGTCCAGCAGTTCCATGCAGCGCTCATTGAGCTTGTTCAGGGACTCGCCGGATTTCCAGAAGCGGAAGGAGTTGCCTTCAAAACTCTGCAGAGCGACGCGAATGTTCTCAAGCGCCGTCATATGGGGAAAAACCGCAGAAATCTGAAAGGAACGGACCACACCTTTGCGGGCAATGGCCGCCGATTTCATCGAGGTGATGTCCTCACCCTTGAACAGGATCTTGCCTCGGGTAGGAATCAGGAATTTGGTAAGCAGGTTGAATACCGTGGTCTTGCCCGCGCCATTGGGGCCGATCAGGGCATGTATATGGCCGCGCTGCACCTTCAGGTTAACGTCGTCGACCGCCACAAAGCCTTTGAACTCTTTGACGAGGCTTTGGGTCTCCAGAACGAACGGGTCACTCATGAGCCATTCTACCTTTTGTTATTTTTGTGCGTTTATACTGTCTACAGGTTAAATTGACGTCTACGTAAACGTCAACCAAAAATCGTACTTTTTTGGCCTCTGTCTATTCGCAAAAAACCGCTGATCAACGCCAGCACCCGGTCAAGCTGCTGTATGTGGGGCGAATGTCCCGTTTCAGCCATGAACACCGGTTCGGCCCGATGTCCGATGCCTTCCACAATCCGGGTCACCTGTTCCGGAACCCCGTATTCATCATCATCCCCTTGAATGATCATAGCCGGGCAACGAATGGCGTCCAGCCAGGGGCCAAAATCCATGGACTCCTGAAAGCCTTCATCCAGCCAGACGTCCTGCCAGGCGAAGAACAATTCATCAGTCCGTTCGCCGTGATGGCGCAGCAACTTCTCGCGAATGCCTTCTTCCAGGTAGCGCCGACGCATGTCACGGATACCTGCCAGGGTCAGGTGATCGGCCCAGGTATGGGCGGCCATGGTGATCAATCCCTTTACCCGCGCCTTCAGCGCTGCTGCGGCAATCAAGGCAATGGAGCCACCATCGCTATGGCCCACCAGAATCACTTCGTCAATCGCCAGCGCATCCAGCAACCGTGGCAACCACACGGTGCCTTCCTGCTCCAGGTAATCGTAGGGACGCGGCAGTGGCTCGTCACTGGAGGCACCGTAACCACGGCGTTCATAGATCAGCGCATCAAGGCCTGTGGCCTCTGCCAACTGGCTGGGAAACTGTTTCCATAAGGCAATGTTGCCCAGGGATTCATGCAGGAACACCAACACCGGCCCGGTACGGTCACCATGACTCAGGCGCTGGGCCTGAACCCTGACGCCTTCCCCCAGGGAAACCGAAAGATTGCTGACGTTCATGCCGTCACCGCTGTGCCGGAATCGCGTAGGTAATGGTGGCATGGGCAACCGGGTCTTCCAGGCCATCGGAGAGAATGTAGACCTCACCCACTCCGCTGGTCTTGCCGACTCTCAGCATGCTGGCCCGCGCCCGGATCGGGCTGTGGGCCACGGGCTTGCGCAGGAAGTTGATGTTGAGGTTACTGGTCACCGCCAGCGGCACCAGGCCGATTTTTCCCAGCAGGGCGGCATACAGGGCCACGTCCGCCAACGCCATCATGGCGGGGCCGGACACCGTGCCGCCGGGGCGCAGATGTTCTTCAGCAACCTCCAGCTTCATTTCAGCCCAGCCGTCGCCCAGCTCCTGCAGGGTGCCGTAGCGGGCACCCTGGGGAAACTGCTCGGCGAGGAAGGCCTGCAGTTCCTCGAAGGTGACAATCATCCCTGTTTCTCTTCCTTAGCCTGGTTGCGCAGAACAAAGCGCTGGATCTTGCCACTGGGGGTTTTCGGCAGCTCATCCACGAATTCGATTTCACGTGGATAGGCGTGGGCGGAAAGGCGATGGCGAACCAGCTCCTGCAATTCATCCTTCAGGGCATCTTCGCTTTCCGGCTCCTGGTCACCCTTGATAACCACATAAGCCTTGATGATAGAGCCCCGCTTCTCGTCGGGCTTCGCCACCACACCAGACTCGGCCACCGCCTTGTGCTCCAGCAGGGTGCTTTCCACATCGGCCGGGCCCACACGGTAACCAGCAGTGGTGATAATGTCATCGTCACGACCGCTGAATGAGAAGCAGCCACCGCCGTGATTCACCACCATATCGCCGGTGAGATAGTAGTCATTCACGAACGGGTCTTTCTCGCCCCAGGTGTAGCCGTCAAAGTGGAACAATGGCGAGGCCTTCACATCCACTGCCAGTTGGCCGATCTCACCTTCGCCCACGACTTCGTTTTTCTCATTGAGGGCAACGACTTTATGACCGGGAGAGGAATATCCCATGGAGCCCTGGCGCACCGCGTGATCAAGGCCGTGGAAGTTACAGCAGGTCATTCCGGTTTCGGTCTGGCCGTAGTGGTCCTTGACCGGGCAGAAATGACGCCGCTCAATCCAGCTCACCACTTCCGGGTTCAGCGGCTCACCGGCACTGCTGGCCACCCGCAGGCCAAGGTTCTCACCTTCCGGCAGGACGTGGTCATTGGCCTTCAGCAACCGATAGGCGGTCGGTGCCGCCGCCAGATTGGTGATCTTGTATTTGCGGATCATGTCGTAGGTGGTTTCCGGGGTAAACGCGCCCGGGTTGAAATGGGTGGCATGCCCCATCAGCAACGGGCCCACCACGGCGTAGTAAAGACCGTAGGCCCAGCCTGGATCAGCCACGTTCCAGAACACGTCATCATCCCGCAGGTCGATGGCATACTTCATGTATACGTAAAACGCCAGCAATGCCTTGGCAGGAACCGCTACGCCCTTGGATTTACCAACCGTACCCGAGGTAAACATCTGCAGGAAAGGATCACCACCCTTGATCAATACCGGCTCGAACTGGCCAGACTGCTCTGCCAGCGTCTTATCAAAGTCCGGGATATCGCCGCTGACTTCGGCGGCGTTCACGCACACCACCGGCGCGCAGTCCTTGACCTCGGTAAGCTTCGGATAGTTGACGGGATCAGTCACCACCAGTTTGGTGCTGGCGCGCTCGAAACGATACTCGATGGCACCGGGGCCGAAGGCAGTGAACAGTGGTTGGTAAACGGCGCCAGCGCGCAGCGCGCCGGCAATGACAATCAGCAGCTCGGGGCTGCGGGGCAGCAAGGCAGCAACCCGGTCACCCTTGCCGATACCCTTGGAGGTGAGGTAGTTCGCAAAACGGGCGGATTGTTCTTTAAGTTCGGCGAAGGTCAGCTTGCCGGAACCGCCGTCAGCTTTCTCGTAATATAGCGCAACCCTTTGAGGGTCCTCCGCCCACTTGTCACAGATTTCCGTACAGACGTTCAGGCCATTGTTCAGATTTCCCTCCAGGATCTCGGCTTCGAGGCTGGCGGGGTCGAAATTGTCGTAGACCGATTGGTAATCCGGGAGACTCATAATCCAGTCCTTTTATTGTTGTGGAAAATTCTGACTTCAAT
>OJFM01000217.1_pt1 | contig 9684 bp, 8 predicted proteins | sample 1594211 | NCBI WGS metagenome assembly OJFM01 (sample SAMN05416783, study PRJEB24817) | seawater metagenome | isolation source: Sea water | place: Canada:Atlantic | collected 2013-11
GTTAAAAGTATACCTTTTGTACAATGTGAGGAGAGGGCGCATTGATGAGTGCCCTTTAATAACGATTTCTACTTTTTATGCGCAAAGGATTAGAGACCTGGGTGGCCGTTAGGGCGCCAATGCGCATAGCTTTATGATGAGGCTTAATATGTCCGATGATATCGCTGAGCACTATCGCCAAATAATTTCAGCACTGGGTGAAGATCCTAACCGTGAAGGGCTTCGAGACACGCCAAAACGTGCAGCCAAAGCTATGCAGTTTTTAAATGCAGGCTACACTCAATCGTTGGACGAGATTATTAATGGGGCGGTATTTGAATCGCAAACGGATGAAATGGTGCTGGTGAAAGATATCGAGCTCTATTCGATGTGTGAGCACCATTTACTGCCTTTTATTGGCAAATGCCATATTGCCTACCTACCCAATGGCAAAGTGCTGGGACTGTCAAAGTTTGCTCGCATCGTCGATATGTTTGCCCGTCGTATGCAGATTCAGGAGAATTTAACCCGCGAAATTGCCGATGCTGTGCAGGAAGTAACCCAGGCCAAGGGAGTTGCGGTCGTCATTGAAGCGCGCCACCTCTGCATGATGATGCGCGGTGTAGAGAAGCAGAATTCCAGCATGACATCATCAGTAATGTTGGGTGGCTTTCGTAGTAATCAGGCGACCCGGCATGAATTTTTGATGCTGATTAACTGAAGTTTTTTGTAATCATTGGCTGGTCAGGCACGCGGTAAACTTGGTCTAAAGGGGTGTTTCGTCTTAGCATGAAGGCGTTATTGAGCCTATAAGGCCATCATTTTGGTCAGGAGTCAGTCATGGAAGCGCTTAAAGAAACACAGCTGTATTGCCCCTTTGCCTATATAGACGGCAGTTGGGTGGCGGCCGATAGCGGCGAGCAAATCACCGTATTGAACCCGGCGACCGGTGAAGCCATTGGTGATATTCCTCGCTTGGGAAAAGCGGAGACCGAAAGAGCCATTGATGCGGCGGATGCTGCCTTACCGGCATGGCGTGCCCTTACCGCTCAAGAGCGAGCGGATCTGTTATTAAAATGGCATGACCTGATGATGGAGCATCAGCAGGATCTCGCCATGTTGATGACCTACGAGCAGGGTAAACCGCTTAAAGAAGCCGCGGGTGAAATTGCCTATGCGGCCAGCTTCATCCGCTGGTTCGCTGAAGAAGCGCGTCGGGTTTACGGCGAAACCATCCCCGCGGCCAAAGCTAACCAGCGCATTGTAGTGACCAAACAGCCTGTAGGCGTGGTGGGGGCGATTACTCCCTGGAACTTCCCTGCGGCGATGATTACCCGTAAGGCAGGTGCGGCGCTGGCAGCAGGCTGCACGATCGTGGTTAAACCGGCAAGCCAAACACCGTTTTCAGCCACTGCGTTAGCCCTGTTGGCCGAACGCGCCGGTATTCCACGTGGCGTTTTCAATGTCGTGCCCGGCAGCGCGAGCGAAATTGCTGAAGCCATGACCCAATCGCCTAAAGTGCGCAAAATTACCTTCACCGGCTCTACCGAGGTGGGGCGCAAGCTAATGGCGCAGGCGGCTGAGCATGTACAGAAAATTTCCCTAGAGCTTGGCGGCAATGCTCCGTTTATTGTGTTTGAAGACGCGGATTTAGACGCGGCGGTAGAAGGGGCAATGGCCGCTAAGTTTCGCAATGCCGGGCAAACCTGTGTCTGCACGAATCGCTTTTTAGTGCAGTCCAGCGTGATCAACGCTTTTTGTGAAAAGCTCGCGGTTGCCATGAACAGTGAGTTGCATGTCGGTGATGGCACTAAGCCGAATATTAATATCGGCCCGCTCATCGACGAAAATGGCGTCAAGAAAGTCAGTGAGCACGTGCAGGATGCCATCGATCATGGCGCCGAATTACTGCTAGGCGGCCATCCGCACCCGTTGGGCGGTAATTTCTTTACGCCAACACTGATCAGCTTTGCCACGGATAAAATGAAAGTGGCCCATGAGGAAACCTTTGGCCCACTCGCCGCTGTCTTCCCGTTTGACGATGAAGAAACCGCGATCGAAATGGCCAACGATACTCAGTACGGCTTAGCCTCTTACTTCTATTCCCGTGATCTTTCACGCGTATGGCGCGTGGCCGAAGCGCTGGAGTATGGCATGGTGGGTATCAATACGGGCGCTATTTCCAATGCGGCGGCACCGTTTGGGGGCGTCAAAGCCTCGGGGTTGGGTCGTGAAGGTGGTCATCAGGGGTTAGAAGAGTACTTGGAAACCAAGTATCTCTGCATTGATTTGGGCTAACGTCCTGCCTAACCTTTATAAAAGCTAGAAGTCCCATAAAGACGAAAGCCCCATCAGCATGCTGATGGGGCTGTTTGGTTTGGGAGCTATTCACTCCCCATGCGGTCGCTTCTCTTAGTGGCGGAAGTGGCGCATGCCGGTAAAGACCATGGCAATGCCGGCTTCGTTGGCAGCGTCGATCACTTCTTGGTCGCGCATGGAGCCACCCGGTTGAATCACGGCGGTAATGCCTGCGGCGGCCGCGGCATCAATGCCATCGCGGAACGGGAAGAAGGCGTCAGACGCCATCACTGACCCAGGCACCGAAAGACCTTCGTCTGCGGCTTTAATGCCGGCAATTTTGGCCGAATAAACGCGGCTCATTTGGCCAGCGCCGACGCCCACAGTTTGTCCTTCTTTGGCATACACAATGGCGTTGGATTTAACGAATTTGGCGACTCGCCAAGCAAAGGCTAAATCACGTAGCTCTTGCTCGCTAGGGGCGCGCTGGCTAACCACCGTCAGGTCATCACGGGTGACCATTCCATCGTCACGCTCCTGGACCAATAATCCGCCGTTAACACGCTTGAAGTCCAGCGCAGGCTGCTGTTCGCCTGGCCAATGAGCGCTGACGTCCAGCAAACGCACGTTTTGCTTATTCGCCACGATGGCAGCGGCTTCATCGCTGACCCCAGGGGCGATGATCACCTCGACAAACTGGCGGTCGATAATCGCCTGGGCGGTTTCGGCGTCCAGCGGGGTATTGAAGGCGATAATGCCGCCAAACGCGCTGATAGGGTCGGTGGCAAAGGCTTTGTCGTAAGCGGCTAAGGCGCTATCGCCAATGGCGACACCGCAAGGGTTCGCATGCTTAACAATCACGCAAGCCGTTTCGGTAAAGGCTTTTACGCACTCAAAGGCAGCGTCGGTATCGGCCACGTTGTTATACGAGAGGGGTTTGCCCTGAAGCATGTTAGCGGTAGCAACGCTAGGCTCGGTTGCCCGTGGGTCGACGTAAAAGGCTGCCTGCTGATGGGGGTTTTCGCCATAGCGCATGTCCTGCTTTTTATCGAGCTGCAGGTTAAAGGTGCGAGGGAAGGCCGCATCGGCGGTATTGACTTGACGACCGAGGTAGTCAGCAATTGCGCCATCGTACCCGGCGGTGTGTTCGAATGCTTTAACCGCTAAATCAAAGCGCGTGGCACTACTTACCTGGCCGTCTTGGGCAGCCAGCTCGCCCAGCACTCGCGCGTAGTCACTGCTATTGACCACGATAGTCGTGTAGGCATGATTTTTGGCGCAGGCGCGCACCATGGTAGGGCCGCCGATATCGATATTCTCGATGGCATCTTCGAGCGTGCAATCGGGCTTGGCGACCGTGGCGGCAAAGGGGTAAAGATTGACTACCACCATGTCGATCGGCGTGATGTCGTTTTCCGCCATGACCGCGTCATCCTGGCCGCGCCGGGCCAAAATCCCCCCATGAATTTTCGGGTGTAGCGTTTTCACCCGGCCATCCATAATTTCGGGAAAACCGGTGTGCTCAGACACTTCTTTTACTGCAATGGCATTCTCTTGCAGCAGGCGAAATGTGCCCCCTGTCGAAAGAAGCTCGACACCGTGCTCAGTCAGGCCGCGGGCGAATTCTACAATGCCGGTTTTGTCAGAAACGCTCAGAAGGGCGCGGCGGACGGACGTTGCGCTGCTGCCATTCGAGGAGGGGTTATCAGCCATGAGAGAGTTATCAGCCATTAGAGTGCTCGTGTGCAGAGTCGAGAATTAAAAAACGACAACGCCCCAGCGTTATGGGGCGTCACCTTCGATAAGTCCGTATTGCTTGAGTTTTTTGCGTAGCGTACCGCGGTTCAAACCCAGTACATCCGCGGCACGGGTCTGGTTGCCGTCAGTGTGCTCCAAGACGCAGGCCAGTAACGGCGCCTCGACTTCGGCCATTACCATGGCGTAGAGGTCGCTGGCCTGACTGCCATCCAAGTGTTCAAAGTAGCGGCGCATGGCCGTTTCAACCGCTTCACGCAGCGGTTGCGGCGGTGTATTGGCAGTGGGGGCTGCGAGCGTGCCCGCTAAATGGGAGACGCTATCGCTGGAGCCAATATCACTGGCATAGCTATCGCTTGAATAAGTATCGCTAGAGAGAAGATCGCGTTCGGTCATGCAGCATGGCTTCCTTTGGCTAGCAAACGTATGGCGGCGCCGGGGGCCATCACGTCATTGATCCAATCAAATTGCGTTTCAGGTGACGCTAACGCATTGAACTGCTGCTTAAGCGCACGCTGCTGAGGCGGCGTAAAGCGGGTGTCATCGCTTAGGTACCAGCCGACGTGCTTGCGCGCAATACGGACACCCATGGTCGTGCCATAAAACGCATGCAACGCCTCGACATGCTCGTGGAGCACTTGGTGCCGCTCCATAAGGCTAGGGAGTGGCATGCGCTCGCCATGTTCAAGATAGTGGTTAATCTGTTGAAAAATCCACGGGTTGCCTTGCGCACCACGGCCTACCATGACGGCATCAGCGCCGGTATAAGCGAGTACCTCGGCGGCTTTTTCCGGGCTTGTTATGTCGCCGTTGGCGATCACCGGTATCGAGAGGTGAGATTTTATCTCAGCAATCGTGTCGTACTCTGCCTGTCCAGTATAGCGCTGCTGGCGGTGTCGGCCATGTACGGCGAGTGACTGAATACCTGCAGCCTCAGCAAGCCTAGCAACGCGCAGCGCATTGTTGGACTCGGCACACCAGCCGGTGCGGATTTTCAGCGTGACAGGGATGTCGACGGCGGTCACCACTGCATCGAGAATCTCGGCAACCAAGCGCTCATCGCGAAGTAACGCCGACCCAGCGGCTTTGTTACAAACTTTCTTAGCCGGGCAGCCCATATTGATATCAATAATCTGCGCGCCTAGCTCGGCGTTCAAGCGTGCCGCCTGGGCGAGCATTTCGGCATCACCACCGGCAATTTGCACTACGCGCGGGTCGGGCTCGCCGCGATGATCCATGCGTAGCTGCGACTTGCGCGTGTGCCACAGGCTCGGGTCTGCCGTGACCATTTCGCCCACTACCCACCCAGCACCCAGCCGCCGGCAAAGCTGGCGAAAAGGCCGGTCGGTGACGCCGGCCATAGGCGCGAGCATTACCCGGTTAGGTAATGCATGCGTGCCAATGGTGGCAGGCGCATGGGAGGCTAGTGCATTGGCTACAGTCATGGCATTAGGCTTTATATGTGCTGGGCTGGCGGCGAGTAGGCGTTTCAAGGAGGCGTATGATACGCCTACTCGGTGGTAGGGTGAAGGCCGATTGCCGCTTTAACGCGGACGTAAGCCACTTAGCCGCACCCATCCTTCCCGTGTTACCGGCTCATCCATCGCGATTCCTTGGGCCGCGTAAGCGTCGTAAACATCGTCGGCTTGATTGGCCAAAATGCCCGATAGCGCAATGCGACCCCCAGGAGCCACGTGACTGGCAATCATGGGCGCCAGCTCGACAAGTGGGCCTGCGAGGATATTCGCCGTCACAATGGGGTAGTTGCCCCCATCGCTTAACTGCTCAGGGTAGTGGAGCGTTAGCTCGGATGCTTCGATGCCGTTGCGCTCTGCGTTGTCGCGGCTAGCCTGCAGCGCCTGTGGATCAATATCTGTGGCATCGGCATGAATGGCCCCCAGTTTGAGCGCCGCAATGGCGAGAATGCCTGATCCGCAGCCTACGTCTAAAACGCTTTGCTGTGCCAAGTGACCAGCGACCGCCAGTTCATCCAGCCATTCCAGGCACAGCGCCGTGGTGGGGTGCGTGCCCGTGCCAAAGGCCAGGCCAGGGTCGAGAATCAAGTTAACGGCATCGGCTTCGGGTGGTTCATGCCAGCTAGGCACGATCCACAGGCGCTGGCCCATGCGCAGCGGTGTGAAGTCGTCCATCCACTCGCGCTCCCAATCGCGGTCAGCCAGCAGCTCATATTCGATGGTGGGGCAGGATTCGCCGGGCATCTGCTCGGACCACGCTGACTCAATGCGCGCCAGCATACTGTCAATGCCCTCTAGGTCATCGTAAAGGCCCGTCAGAATGGTGTCTTCCCACAGAGGCGTGGTGCCTCGTTCGGGCTCAAACACCGGGTCGTCGTGGGCATCCTGAAGGCCAATGGCTGTTGCACCTTCATCAAGCAGCAGCTCTTCGAGCAGCTCCGCTTGTTCGGGGGCAACATGGGCTTTGAGTTGAAGCCAGGGCATTGAGAGTCTCCGCAAGGCGAATTAAAACGGCAGCGGGGTGGACATAGCCACCCCGCTGAGCTTTACCGGTTGCACTGTAAAGGACGGTGCGCTGAAAAGGGTGAGACAGCCGTACTAGCTGCTGAGCTTCTTTTCCAGGTAGTGAATGTTGACACCACCTTGACGGAAGTAGCTGTCGCGAACCAAATCTTTTTGCAGGTCGATATTGGTTTTAATGCCTTCCACTAGTAGCTCGTCCAAGGCGTTGCGCATCCGGGTCAAGGCTATTTCACGGTCTGCGCCCCAGGTGATCAGCTTGCCAATCAATGAGTCATAGTGCGGCGGTACGGTATAGCCGGTATACAGGTGAGAGTCCATGCGAACGCCCAAACCACCCGGTGCGTGAAACAGCGTAACCTTACCGGGAGACGGCATAAAGGTACGCGAGTCTTCGGCGTTAATGCGGCACTCAAAGGCATGGCCATTGAGTTTTATATCTTCTTGGCGAATCGACAACGGCAAACCCGAAGCAATGCGCAGCTGCTCCTTGACGATATCCACACCAGTGACCATTTCGGTGACCGGGTGCTCAACCTGAACGCGAGTGTTCATCTCGATGAAGAAGTATTCGCCGTCTTCGTACAAGAACTCAAAGGTGCCAGCGCCGCGGTAATTAATCTTGATACACGCTTGGCGGCACGCTTCAAGCACCTGGGCGCGGGCGTCTGGATCTAGACCTGGCGCTGGCGCTTCTTCGAGCACTTTCTGATGACGACGCTGCAGCGAGCAATCGCGGTCATACAGATGGATCGCGTTACCCTGGCCATCGGCCAAGACTTGCACTTCCACGTGGCGCGGCTTTTCAAGGAATTTTTCCATGTAGACCGTGCCATCACCAAAGGCGGCGTGCGCTTCGGTGCGGGTAACCGTAATCGCCGAAAGCAGATGGCCTTCCGTGTGCACCACGCGCATACCGCGACCACCGCCGCCAGACGCTGCCTTAATGATGACGGGGTAGCCAATGCGGCGTGCTGTGGCTAAATTCGTCGCGTCATCATCGCCTAATGGGCCGTCTGAGCCGGGCACCGTGGGAACGCCAGCTTCCTTCATCGACTGAATCGCGCTGACTTTATCACCCATCAAGCGAATCGTTTCGGCGCGGGGGCCAATAAAGGTAAAGCCCGAACGTTCAACCTGTTCGGCAAAGTTGGCGTTTTCAGACAAAAAGCCGTAACCAGGATGAATAGCGGTAGAGTCAGTGACTTCCGCGGCGCTGATAAGGGCAGGAATGTTCAAGTAAGACTGCGCTGATGAGGCCGGTCCAATGCACACGGCTTCATCTGCCAAGCGAACATGCATCAGTTCACGATCAGCTTTGGAGTGTACCGCTACGGTTTTAATGCCCAATTCTTTACAGGCCCGTAGGATACGGAGGGCAATCTCGCCGCGGTTGGCGATAAGTACCTTGTCCAGCATGGGAGAGTCCACCCGTGTTGAAAATGAAAGATTAAGCGATGACGATCATTGGCTGATCGAATTCAACTGGCTCGCCATCTTCCACCAGGATGGCTTCCACGACACCGTCACGGTCTGCTTCAATCTGGTTCATCATTTTCATGGCTTCAATGATGCATACGGTGTCGCCTTGCTTGACGCTGTCACCGACTTCAACAAAGGACTTAGCGCCCGGCGCGGGGCTGCGATAGAAGGTGCCTACCATGGGTGAATTAACGGCTTCACCACGGTAGCTTGTGCCCTGAGGCTCAGCTTCAGCGGCAGGTGCTGATGCCGGAGCAGGCGCTGCTGCATAGCCAGGCTGCTGCTGTGCGTATTGCGGCATGGGCTGTGGCTGCCACGAGGCGCCATTAGGATGACGGCTGATGCGTACTGATTCTTCGCCTTCCTGAATTTCGATCTCGCTAATGTTGGATTCTTCGAGCAGCTCAATCAGTTTCTTAACTTTGCGGATATCCATGGCATGGCCCCATCAATGTCATAAATGAAAATCATAAAATAGTCACACGGCAAACATGGCCAAAAGGGCGGGTTGCCGTGTGGCGCCGCGCTTTGAGAAGCGCAGTAAACCAAATTTAAAAATGAAGAGAACGCTGCATATTAGCGAACGTTACCCTGTTCTCACCCCTAAAAAAGGATGTTTTTAACTAATATGGGAGCGGAGTTTGCCGAAAAAGTGCCACGATGTCCAGCGACCGCCGGCGCAAATGCCCTCGCTGGCGCCGCAATAGCAATTAAACAACTGTTTGACGATGTTCGCGTCAGAAGGCGGCTAAAGCGCTTCAAAGCGAGAAGGATGGACGGCTCGCGGTTAGCGCTGGGCAAGCCATTGTCCGACGGATGCAAGGTGCTCGTCTAGCTGGTTAGCCGTCACCTCCCCCTGTATGCGTGCCTCGCGAATCTCTTCTCCCTGGTAGAAAAATAGCAAGCTGGGTGGGCCAAAGAGGTCGAACTTCTCAAGCAATTCGCGGCTTTGCACGTTGGTATGCGTCACATCGGCAGCAATCAGTGTGTAATCACGCAACGCTGCGGCCACGTTTGGGTCGGGGTAGACGTCGCGCTCCAATAGCTTGCATGAAATACACCAGTCGGCGGTAAAGTGAACGAAGACGGGATGATTATTGCTTTCGGCATCGGCAATCGCCTTTTCAAGGGCGGTGAGATTATCCAGCTCGATGAAGTCCAGCGCCTCCGCCACCGGAGCTTCTGAAACGCCGGGAGCGGCTGCCAAGGGGCGAAGTGGATCGCTACCTCCTTGAGCGGCGCCAATGACGAGCGCCACACCCCAGGCCAGCAGCATCAGGCCAAGCGTTTGGCGTGCTCGAGGCCAGCCTTGAGGCTGGTTAACACTCAACGCCCCCAGGGCGAGTGCCGTGCCGATAGCCAGGCCAGCCCACAGCAACAGGGCTACCGGAGCAGCGACCAAGCGTTCAACCATCCAAATCGCCACGCCTAATAGCAGCAGGCCGAAGGCAATTTTAACGCCGTTCATCCAGGCGCCTGAGCGGGGTAGCAGCGTCGCACCAAAGGTGCCCACCAAGAGCAACGGAACGCCCATACCTAGGCCTAGCGCCAGTAGCACAGCGCCGCCGATAACGGCATCCCCCGTCGAGGAGATAAATACCAGCGCGCCCGCGAGTGGTGCCGTCACGCATGGCGATACCACCAGATCGGAAGAGCGTCGTGTAGGGAAAGAGTG